>SMTZ1_10002797_pt1 | contig 17509 bp, 13 predicted proteins | sample DeeMarSWOR136_30_FD_25667 | JGI IMG/M metagenome (IMG submission 25667)
CTATTGTATAAAACAAATTTATTTAGTCAAGAAAAAAGGGTTCTTCCCTAGTACCCTCCCACCTCTTAGGAAGTTTTGTAAGAAGGGTAAACCCTTTTAAAGAGTTTTGAGGAGGGGTTTAAAACAAGTCCGAAATCATTGCTTTTTCTTTTCTTTCTAACAGGGTAAAAGTAATTGACAGCTAAAATTTCAAATGATAGATACTTATTTTAATGAATAGGGGAACTGTTTTTGCACTTTTGGTATTTAACGGTATCAGCCCAGGGAACACCTCCCAGGGATTTTTTATATCAAGGGTCATTATACAAGGAGGAGCCTATGATGAACTATGAAGATTTCAGTTATAGAATGAAAGTGAAGATTGTTCACAAAGCAGGAAATGCATGGTATTTAACAATGTTTTGTTTTCTCTTGTGGTTTATTAGTGCCGAGCCTTCTTTCTGTCATGGGAAGGAAGTAACTACTGCAAAGGGGGAATTGGCCCTTTCTCTTAGGAAATGTGTTGAGCTCTTGCTTAGCAACAATCTTGATTTAAAGGTGGAACGATACAATCCCTACTTGCAGGAAAGAGAAATTATCAAAGAAAAAGCAGCGTTTGATCCCTTAGCCCGATTCTCCCTTCAAGATAATAAAATTGTGGTTTCTCCTACTACCCTTTTAAATGGTGTTTGGGGTAATTCTCCCTATGCCATTTTGAGGAAGCTCAATGGAAACGAATCCTATGAGCAAGAGACCATTGATTACGAATTGAGCATCTCCAAGAAACTTATAACAGGCGGACTGGGTGAGTTAAAATTTACCACCAATAAATTTGAGACAAATTCCATCTTCCAGTACATGAGTCCTACCTACCACTCCAATCTCGTGTTTTCACTTAACCAACCCTTGCTGAGAAACTTTGGTATCAATCTCAATAAATCGAGAATTATAATCTCCAGTAACAATAAAGAAATTTCCCGAACGAGACTCAGAGACAAAACGATCGAAATGATCACTACCCTACATCAGATTTATTGGAAGCTGTATCTCAGTCAACAGATCCTTGGTGTAAAAAGAGATTCACTCCAATTGGCGAGGAGTCTAATGGAGAGAAATAAGGTTTTGGTGGAGGTGGGAAAGCTTGCTTCAATAGAAGTATTACGAGCCAAGACCGGTGTTGCCTCCCGTGAGGAAGCTGTCATCTTGGCAGAAAATGCTGTAAGGGATGTAGAGGATCTACTAAAGGAAACCTTAGATTTACCACTTCAAAACCAAATAGTTACTCTTGTTGATAAACCCACCTTTAAAGAATTCTCCCAGATGAAGGCAGAACACTATATCATAGTAGCTTTTGAAAACCGACCTGATTATGAAGAGGCAAAGATGCATCTTAAGAATCTAAAGGTAGCCAATCAAATTGCTAAGAACGCGATGCTTCCCCTCTTTGACATCCACGCAAGTTACGGTATTAATGCAACCAAAGGTCACCATGATGAAAGTGTACATGGATTAGATATGGGAGGAGATTACTCCTGGTTGGTAGGATTTAAAATGGAAATACCTTTAGGAAACCGTTGGGCAAAGAGTAACTATCAAAAGAGCAGGCTGGAGATAGAGAAGGCAGAAACATTTATTAAAAGCTTAGAAAAAAAGATAGAGCTTGAAATCAGGGAAGCCTTAAGGGAAATTGAATCAAGCTATAAGCGGATAAGTGCAACCCAAGAGGCAAGACGATTGGCTGAAAAGAATTTAGAGAAAGAAGAAGAGAGAATGACTCTCGGAATGTCTACCAGTGTGGATGTATTGCGAGTTCAAGAAGAACTAGCAGTTACACAATCCAGAGAAACCAACGCTGTTGTAGACTATATCAATTCACTAAACAATTTAGATAAAGTGATAGGAACAACATTGCAAACCTATGAGATAGAATTTCAAGAGACTCTGTAAAAGTGTCATACCTAAAGTTATAGAAACACTTCGTCAGAGCCTAAGGTATGATGACCACAGATTGTCCATTTTTTAGTTTCAAGATATCATCTGGGATGATCTCTTGACCAAAGGGTAATCCCCCCCCACCTTCACCAGTTTCAGTCTTAATCCCTACTACAACTCTCTCGCCTCGCTGCAATCCAGAAGCAACACCCATAAATTCCTCACCTTCAATGCCTGTCACAATCTCTCTTCTATTCACCTTTTGATCATTAATTATAAAAACGAATTGTTTTCCTCCTTGGGCTAAAACTGCACTTTTTGGCACCGAGAGCACCTGCTGTTTACTTCTTATCAAGAAATCTACATTAGCTGTCATCCCCAACTTGAGTATCTTTTCAGGATTCTTAATATGAACTTTGACTCGGTAGGTAATTCCTATTTCTCTCCTACCGGAAGTCATGAGAGCGATTTCCTTGACAACTCCCTTAAATGTTTTACCAGGAAACGCATCGATTGAAATGGTTGCCTCCTGACCTACTTTCACTTTCCCAATGTCCACCTCATCAACATCAACGTGGATTTCAAGATCACTTAGATCAGCAATCTCAGCCATAGCTGTAGGTACAGTGAGGCTTCCTCCCGCCAAGGGTCCAACAACGATTTCTCCTACGGTTACACTTTTACTGATAATAGTACCACTGATGGGGGCTCTGATAGAAGTATGCCCTAGCCGGGCACGTATCACTTCATAGTTAGACTGGCTTTGCTTCACCAAAGCCTCAGCCACATCAAAGGCCTGCTGGGCGCTATCCAACTGTTCTTTAGAAGCAAAACCTTTTTTATAAAGTTCCTTAACCCTGTTTAAATTCCTCCCCCCGTTTACCAAGTTGATCTCTGCTTGGTTAAGTGCCTCTTTTGCTTGATTAAGCTGAGCCTTGTTTTCAGCATCTTCTAGCTTAACCAGCACCTGACCTTCAGTCACATCATCTAACTCCTCAAAAAATACAGCAGATACCCGACCAGGAATTTCTGAACCTATTCTAACTCGAGTGCGTGATACGATAGAGCCTGAATAAGAAATGCTCTGAGTAATATCCCTCAAAGATGCCTCAGCAGTTTTCACCCTAACCTTCTCTTGAAATAAATACTTGGAGAAGAAAACAGCTAAAAGCATGAGGATGAAGACAACGCTTATAATCTTTTTATTAATTTTCTTCATGGCACCTTCTCAATTAAATTAGGACGTAGATTTTCCGTAGAGTGGTGTTTTTGCTTTTCAAGCTACCTTTAGAGGTGTGATTAAATACGATAAAAAAACACGTTACCATATTTTTCATTCATAATGCAGAGCTGTAATTGGATCAAGGTTTGCTGCTTTATATGCAGGATATACGCCAAAAAAAGTTCCCATTGAAAAGGCAAAAAGCATAGCTACCATCACTGCGAGATACGAAATACTAAAGTGAAACGTAGGGAAGAGTGAGGAGATAAGATACGCTGCTACATAGGACACTGCGATTCCGACTAATCCCCCCATAAGTGAGATAATAATGGCTTCTGCTAAAAACTGGAATAAGATATCGCTATCTTTGGCACCTACTGCTTTACGGATACCAATTTCCTTAGTTCTCTCGGTAACAGCCACCGTCATGATATTCATAATACCAATCCCTCCCACCACCAAAGAGATAGCTGCTATAGCCCCCAGCATGATGGTAAGGATTGAAGTAATTTGATAAAAAACGTCTAAGGTTTGTCCCTGGCTTTGGACGTGGAAATCATTTTCATCAAGATGTTTTGCGAGAATTTTTCTGGTTTCATCCATGGAGGGTTCTATATGCTTTGCATTTGAAACCTTGACCGTAATGAAATTGAGTTCATCTGTATTGAAAAATTTTTGGACAGTGGTTATTGGGATGAATGCTTGATCATCTAAATTTACGTTGAAAAACAAACCTTTTCTTTCCATGATTCCGATGATTTTGAAATTTCTACCATTAATGACTAGGGTTCTACCAATGGCATCAACACCTCTAAATAAATCTCTGTTAACCGCTTCACCAATAACACAGACCTTTCGATTGGAAACGAGATCACTCTTTTCTAAAAAACGTCCTCTCACCACTTTCCAATCCCTCACATAGGGTAGATTAGGCGAGGTGCCAGTGATAACAGTGGTACTTCGAGTTCTTTTGCCATATTTCACTATGGTAGTTCTAAAAATGGCCGGTGTAACGGCAACATTATAACTGTTTTTTTGGGCAATCTCTTTAGCATGCTTGGGCCTCAATTTGCTAGTAACGAATTGAACATTGTAGCTTTGTGGATTGGCAGGAGAAACCACATAGATGTTAGAACCAAGAGATTTGATAGTTCCCGTAATTTGGCTTCTTACTTCTAGCGAGAGAGAAATGAGCAGCACTATAGCTGAGACACCGATAATGACTCCTAAAACAGTAAGTAAGGATCTCAGCCTATTTGCTCTTAGCCCCTCTAGAGATAGGTGAGTGATTTCATGCAATGTCATGACATCTCTTCCCTTTCCAGAGTAGATTGTTTCTCAAGCTCCTTGAGGGCACATTTTCTTTCTTTCACTATTTCCTCCCGAATGATTCTACCATCACTAAGATGAATAATCCTTCGGGAGTGTTGGGCAATAGAGTGATCATGGGTTACCATGAGTATGGTCATTCCTTTGTCATTCAATTGTTGAAGTAGAGCCATAATCTCCAGCCCAGAGCGAGAATCTATATTTCCTGTGGGTTCATCTGCTAAGATGATTGCCGGATCATTCACCAAGGCACGAGCAATGGCAACCCTCTGTTTCTGTCCCCCCGAGAGCTCATTTGGTTTGTGCATGATCCGATTTTCCAATCCAACGGATCTTAATAACTTCAATGCCTTATCTCTATGATGGTTCTTAGGCTGGTCACTATAGAGAAAGGGGAGCATCACATTGGCTAAGGCACTCGCTCTGGGAAGCAGATTAAAACTTTGAAATACAAATCCTATCTTCTTGTTTCTCACATAAGCCAACTCAGAACGGTCCATTTTAGTGGTTTCTATTCCCTCAATCTCTACTCTGCCTTCAGTAGGTTTATCTAAACAACCAATAATATTCATCAAGGTAGACTTTCCTGAACCAGAAGGGCCCATGATAGACACAAATGAACCTTTCTCAACCTCCAGGGACACACCCCTTAAAGCCGGAACTTTAATACTACCCAACTCATAGATTTTCACTACATTTCTGACGCTAAGAATCATACATTAAGCCCTTTCCCCAGAAGAGGATGATAACCAATTTACAAGAATTTTTCAAGTAACTTTCGACAATTATGACACAGGCGGGGTTATCGAGGGAAGTACTATTTAAGCACAACTAGAGTTTATTTAGAATGAGAGTACCAGAGTATAATGGTAGGGAGGGTCATTTACGGGTGAGCCTACCCAACATAACATCCATAATAACCCATAGGGTGAATTCTCATCTCCAATCTCCACTGCCTCTGCTAAGGTAACTTTACTTATTCCGAATTTAAAAACAGGTGTTACTCCTGCAGAGGATGTCCCCAACCCAGACAGAATGAGAAAATCACCTTCTGTATCAATTTTCCTCAAGGTTATACTTACCCCTCCATATCCTACAACCAATATCAGAAAATGACTGAAATCCTGGGGAAAATCGTAATTCTGAGTTATTTCCACGGTACGAGTCATACCCGAGGTGAGAATTTCTACCCGAGGAATTAATGCCTCTGTCTCAAGAGCAAAGGTTAGAGAAGTACTAAAAACTAGGATAAATAAAATTACCCATCTACGTATTAAGAGGCTTAGGACTTTTCCCATGGTGAATGAACCCTTAACAATGCAATGTTCGGTTAATTATTTATTTTTGATTGATAAAATAAAGGCTATCATAACGAGCAGGATTGTCAATACAAATTATCAGTTTTTAAAGGGATTTTCTCTCTTCCGGGGATACCATCTTTGCCATCTCCCTTCATCAAAATATAGAAAATAGTAAAAGGGGTAATCTATCGATTCAGCAAATTTAACTTCTATAGATTTAACCCTCTCTCCCTCCATTTCGTCTATGGTTATCCTCAGATCAGGAAGTATGAATGTTTCTCCCTGTGAAAAGGTACGGTCAAGAGAAAAGAGTTTTTCCGTGTTGGTTTCAAAATAAAATCGTGTGGGGTGAAAAATCTTCATGTGGTGGTCATCCAGTAGCTCTATTGAAACTTTGTCATCAAAGACTGAAAGGGGATAGAGAGGAACTTTCCATTGGGGATAGTGATAGGAGAGGTTTAAGTATAAGGCGAGGTACATGTAATTCTCCCCTGCGAGACCGACCCTAGGAAAGTTTATTAAAAACAGCCTATTTTGAGAAGTCTTATGGGTGACAATTTCATCAAGCGCACTATAGAGACGCTCATAATTTGACTGTACTGCTTCATCATATACATGGGCTTGTATAATATTTGTAATCGGTGGAAAGAGCAAGCCAGTAGCAATAAAAAAGAGGGCAATTCCCTTTTTCCCTAACTTAAAAATCGCTAGTGCAACAAGATAGGCATATCCTATAGAGGGGATGAGTAAAAGTCGATCATTGATAGGGGGTACTATAATAAAGGGGAGCAGAAGAAATACCCACAATGTGAATAAGCTAATTTCAGGATGCCGCCCCCTCTGTTTCCAAATGAAATATCCTATATAAAACAGAAACAGGAGAAGCACAGTAATAATAAGCCAGTATCTGGAAAAGATATCAGGACTTAGAGCGGCAATAACGCCACCATAGAAAAGGGATATGAGATAAAGGCTGGCTGCTTTTAAGAATTCAAGGAGATAATCCCTCAATGAAGTCTCCCCATACCAGTAGCTTCCATAATCATAGGCACGGTAGAAAGCAAAGTAGATACTATTTATGATAATTAGGGAAAGATATACCTTCCATTGGCACCTCACCATCTCTTTGAATCTCTTGTATCGTATCCAATCATAAAAAACGATCAACACAGGGAAGAGAAAAGCAATTTCCTTGGTTAAGAGAGCCAGGAGATAAGAAAAAATGGATAGAAAACCATATAAAGGTTTTTCATACTCGCTGAAGCGCAGGTAACAGATGAAGCTTGATACTAAGAAGGTGGCGCAAATAATATCGTTTCGGGAGGCAAGCCAGCGTACTGTCATGTAGTGACAAGGCTCCAGAGCAAACACCAGCGCCCCACAGAATGCCATAGCAAAATGATTGCAGAAAAGGTAATAGAACACGTAGATCAAAATAACCAGAATAGAATACCAGATGACATTATGTATATGATAGGGAAGAGGATTGCTTCCCCACAAGCTATAGTCAATTAGATGGATAAAGGTAGCCACAGGTCGAAAATACTTCACACGCCAATTTGGACTGGTCCACCAGGGAATAACCGTCATTTCAGTATAGTAGTTTACCTCCTCCGGAGTGGTAATGAAATTAAATATATTCATTTCTCTCTGATTATTTCTAATCAGCTTGAGCATCTCCTGTTGGGCATAATCATCAAACATGAAACCCGAATCAAAGGTGTGAGCATAAAAAATAAAAACTATCAGAATGAGCATTACAATGTGTACTGAGGGTTTATTGAATCCTTTGATGTTCATTGGTATTTTAGCCTATCTACGATATATGATTCATGATACAGGATGAAAAAATTCAGAAGTAAGTAGTCAGCTGCTAGTTGTCCGTTATCAGTTGACATTTATCGGTTATCAAGGATTCATTGCCCTAACCCCTGATCCCTTTTCTTTGGACCCTGTACCTTGACTCCTGGCTCGTACTGCATCCTGCATCTTGTATCTTTTGGTTATTTATAACCTTAAGTCACAATCCTTTCTTAGTAGTAGCCTAAACTTTTTAATTTCTGGATAATCTCCTCTTCCTCTTCTGAAGATGCACTATCAATTTTCCTCTCTGCACCTTCACCGGGGGTATAGTACTCAATAGGATTGTTTTTCAAAAACTCAGGATAAAATATTTCTGTCAATACTTTCCCATCCATATCATCTGGTACCTTAAGTCCCACGAGGTAGAGTATCGTAGGAGCCAGATCCATGATAGTGGCTCCACCAATCACCTCTCCTCTTTTTATGTTTGCGCCTTTAGCCATGAAAATCCCATCCATATTGTGGGAGGCAAATACACCGGTAAAATCAATAAAAGGGGTAGTGGATCCGAATCCTATAACGTTTCCTGCTTGATAGCGGTCTAATTGCGGCAGATAGGTGATATCCGGTGCATTGAAACTAAATTCGCCTCGGTATGATTCTTCTTTAGTATAAACCTGCCCATTGATTCGCCTGCCTTTTTGGGGATCATAGAGATTTTTGAGTTTTGCTACTATCTCATCACGTAAAAGACAATACTCGCTGCCCGGGTTTACCACTCCATGGGGCTCCCTTCCTTTTAGATTTATAACAATCTGCCCTATATTACTGGTTTTTGCATACGCCTTTGTTTTAGTCCAATCAACATCATTTAGCGACAATAGAGGTTGGCGACTTCCTATCCTCAAAAGATTAAGAGCATCACGAGGATTAAGCATCTTTGGCTTCAATCCGTATTTAACCATTTTCCCCAAAAAGGAGTATAATTTCTGGAAGGTGATCCCATGTTTCCACAAAAAATACTTCAATTGTGAGGAAATAGATTTTTTTATCTGGATATACCCTTCCTGCAATAGCCATACGTTTAAATCAATTGATCTGACCACCGGACAGAATCCGTGATCTGACATGATAAAAACTGAAAATTGGGGGCCAGCCAACTGGATGGTTTTACCAATCTGTTCATCTAGGTAATGATAAAAATCAAGGATTCTCCTATAAAACTTTTGCTCAAGGCGTTTTTCATATCTGGGGTGGGATTTGTCGATGATATGCCAAAGCCAATGCTGAATCCGATCAGTTCCCCACTCATGGAATATAATAACATCATAGTCGTCTTTTTCCATCAGGTAATGAGCGACTTTAAATTTGTATTCTGACATCCTCTGGCAATCTCCAATTAAGGCCTCTATGTGTTTATCAGAGAGGGGTGTTGCGGTATCTAGTGCTCTACCAAAGATATAGTAAGGTCCAAACTTGTTCTCTATCTCGTTGAGGAACTGAGGAGGATAAACAAAATCCCTCTTTTTTGTGGAACTCAAAAACCCACAAATCATAATCCCATTCACTTTCTGGGGGGGATAGGTCATGGGCACATTGAGAACCGCAATACTTTTTTTCCCCCTTCCCAAAAGTTCCCAGAGGGTCGTGCTTTTGCAGAAAGTAGAGTTGGCTGGAACTTCCTCATAGCTCCCATCCTTTTTCACTAGAAATTCGAAAATTCCATGTTTACCAGGATTTTTCCCAGTAAAAAAGGATGCCCAAGCTGGACCGGTGATGGGAGGTAGTACGGATTTTAAGGTACCAGAAGCCCCTTCCTCACCTATTTTTTTTAAGTTAGGCAATACCCCTTCTTTCATCCAGGGAAGAAGCAGATCAAACGTTCCACCATCTAAACCTATAACTAGTAGCTTATTATCCATAGTGCTCAATTCCTCCTCTCCATCTGGTTTCTCTGAAAGATGTACTCTAATAGAACATAGTTACAATGTAAGTTTTACACCACATTGGAGGAACCCTTTTTATTTACCTTTTTTCTTAACTTCTCAAGTACTAGGTAATTTCTCTCTATGATTTTAGAGGGATTCCAGAATCAATTTTATACTTGACACACAACCATCACTACCCTATATTCTCACTATTTGAAAGTGAGTTCTGTTGTGTGTATTTTTTTATCCTTTAAGAGAACCAGTGTCAATAGAAATCATTGATTGCTAAAAATATTTTTGGAGCCAATACCTCACACTCGTTCCACTCGGAGTTCCCGTTCACCGCAATGATGATGCGGTGCTCTGAAAACCATTAAATGTTCACAGTAGTAAAAAAGAACTAACCCTAAGGAATGTGCCTTAAAGGATAAGGCAGCGCTGGATATACACTTCATCCCTCGCAGGATCAAGGAAGAGAGTAATTGTGAAAAAAATAGAAGATAGGAAGAAAGACCCTCTTTTAAGTGTCGAAGGCGTTGAAAAAATATATCGACGGAGAGCAAGACACTACCGCATCCTGCACCATTTAACAACACGCTTTAGAGATACGGAGTGGAGACAGGAGGTTGCCTGGCTAGCCGATGTTAAAAGCGGAGATAAGGTATTAGACATTTGCACTGGAATAGGCCTCTCTCCCATTGAATATCTTAAGGTATGGAAAGTTCAGGGACTTCGTGGAGTTCATATAACAGGAATTGACTTCAACGAGGAGATGCTCCAGGTTGGGAGAGAGCTCATTGAAAAGTTAGGACTTGGAGAACAGATTAGTTTGGTTCGTGGGGATGCAATGGATCTGAGGCGAGGAGAGAAGGAGGAATGCTTCACGGTCTTTGAAGAGAGCACGTTCGATGCTGTGATATGTATATGTGGTATAGGGGGCATAGAGGATCCTCAATCAACCTACAAAGAGATGTTAAGGGTCTTAAAAGAGGGAGGCAGGGCAGTTCTTTTGGACATGACGGAACCAGTTGATGGACTACATAAGGATTATCCCACACAAAAGGCGATTTGGGATCGGATAACTGTTCCTTGGGTTCTAAGAAGGTTTTGGGGTTGGAATGACCCCAGCAATATGATTGATGAGGTTGAAAAAGTCAGTTGGTTAGATAGGAAAGGAAATAGGTGGGTCTTTGAAACTCTCATAAAAGCCATCCGCACAGAGAATTGGTGGTTCTCTATTCCAGCCATCACAACTGCTAGGTTCACAGGGAAAAAGGTTCGTGTAGGGTAATGAAGGGAGCAATCTTAACGGGATGTTCCCCACACCCCCGGTCTGACAAAACATAAGACATAATACCCCATTTTCGGATCCCACAATAGTTTTTGCACAGTAATCGTGACCCGTTCAAATCATGCACACCTCTATGATGAGGGTATTATCCTCTAGTAAGTCCATTCTATATTTCACACAGTTTCCCCCCTACCATATCCCCACCCAGATTTACTTAAGCCCCGCTCTTATATTATTCACCCATCCAGAACGCTATGCCAGGCTGGTATGATAAGGTGAGTAAGTACAGTAGAAGTGAGAATATAGTCCAAGAGAGTTATGAGAGTATGGATAGATAAGGGCTTAAGAGCGAGAAAGTATGTAGTTATCAAGCCCGTTTTTACTCTATGAGTTCCCGGATGAAGAAATCCAAAAAACTCTCTACAGTTTCTAAAGAAAAACGAGAGCGAGAAACTGATATACTGATAGCCATCCTCTCATTGTAAGTCATAATAACCATCTGTGGCCATTTAACGGGATTGGCTATAGCACTTATACTACAAATCCGTGCAGGTCCCATGTAGTGAAATCCTTCTTTGTCTTTCTGGTGTGGGTTAAGGTAGCAAATCCCCATATTACTCAGCGTAAGGGTAGGATAAAAGGTGTGGGCATAGTGTTTAAACATTAGCATCTTTAATTTTAATGGTAGAGGCTTTAAAAACCAGGTTAGATTTACATTCGTTCTCGCTAAATCACTTTCCATTAGAGAAGTTTGCTCTTCTTGAATCAGCTTTAAAAACCTCCCGTTGTTGTCAATCATATCAGACCTAAAGGAGATATTGAATGCAGAAAGGATATTGCCCAAAATACGATCTTCTGGAGAGCGAAGATTCACCGGAACATTTATATAAATGCGCTCAGATTTTTCGCCCCACTGTTGGTTCCATTTTTTAATAGTTCTGAACATGGTAGCAAGCAGGTAGTGATTGATGGTGGTACGATATCTCTTGACAGTAGTTCGTATCATTTTTAATTGGGGAGGACTAATCTCCCTTACGACGGCTGGCAACGTTTTCATCAAATCTCCCCCCCCACGCGATCGCACTTGAGCAGATGGTTCTCGCTGCAAGAGGGCGTTATACTTTAGGTAAGCATAATAGTTCCGCAGGGAGAAATGTCTCCATGGAAACTTGATCTCAGGCTGGGAGATGACTCTGAAATCAGGGGCATACTCATCCTTCTTTTTTTGATGGTAAAAACTTTCCTCATAAAATTGGATAAACCTCTGTATAAAAAAAACGAACCCTATTCCATCTGTAGCAGCATGGTGACAAAAGAAAATCAGATTTACCCACTTGGGCTGCCTGAGGAACACAACCTTAAGCGGAGTTTGTCGGGTAACTTCAATACAATACAAAAAATGATAGTGCCTGAAGTAAGACATTACATCCTTACGACTGTGGTTTGGGTTGAGGTCTTCGATCTCTTCCAAGATGTCCCTACTAGTAATGTCCCGGTATTCCCAACTATAACGAAACCAACGCCTGAGAGAAGGGTAATGGTTAACCAGAACACATTTAAACTTGGGATACAAATTGAGACAGGCATCCAGAGCCTCCCGAACTACCTCAACACTCACTTCACCCTCCAGGGTAATGATAAACCCGAAGGTAAGAGAGGACTGGGTAGAAACTTGAAAAAGATAGGCTACTTCATCCGCAATACTGGCTGGGAAAAATCTCTGTTCACTCACCATGACTTAGACCTTTTATTATAAATCTTTTGGCTATTTGAGATTGTGTGCTCCCGCTTATCAAAGACTGCAATCAGATTCCATTCCACCTTGATAATCTTTGTGCATCCATAGTTATTGAATAATGAAGTTAGCTTTTCTCTCGGATAATCCCATTCAACCATACTATCAAAGGGATTTATTCCATCATCATCAAGTAGGGTCTTATGAAGAAAATAGGCAGTCCGTTTAAACTTCCTCTGGAGTTTGAATGATTGTGGTGTTTCAGAAATAATCAACATTTTGGTTTTCCTAAGCGTCATCTTGATGAGTTCTTCATGACGAGGCACAATATGGTGAAGAAGGTCACATAGAATAATAACATCATTAGGAGGATAGTCATTAAAATCAAACACATCTTTTTTAAAAACCCTTCTCCCTCTTTTTACATTATAGTGCACAAAGCGTTCGTTTAGATCCCATCCTTCATATTCACACCCAGCAAGCAAATATGGGTAGATAAGACACGTACCACAACCTGGTTCAAATACCATCTTTTTTTCCCCTATCTCTCTTGCAATCACTTCATATCTCTTTCTTAATGAACTGCCATGCAACATCTCTAGAAAGATATGATACAGCATGGGATATTTATACAACAAGGACAAGATGTATACCTCCGCATCACATCTCTTAAAATACCATAAGGCATTAAACCTTTTGTGCCTTCACAATGATCTCAGCGGCAAGGGATGGAAATGATGAATAGAATTTACCGATAAAATCAATCAGCTTAAGCACAAAGAGAGGACAGTATCTGTTAGCCATTAATTCAGTTCTCAAATTAACGCACTGTTCTATAACTGTGCTCACATTCACATTGGTACCAAGGTACTGGTGCACTTTAAAGCCAATAATTTCTAAGAGTGTACCAACTGATTTTTTAGTGTAGGTGTGCATATGACCTGTTTTCCAATGAAAAAAAACATTGGGAAGTTCAAGAGTTCCCGTTGATTCTACACCCCAGGGGTAGAAACCCAATAACAATAGTATTCTATTAAACCAAGAGGCAATATTAGGCACCACAACTATTATGCTACTACCTTTTTTGAGCACCCTCCTTGCCTCTTTTAAAATATTTTCCGGATATAAGGTGTGTTCAATAATATCTGAACAGAGTACCAGATCAAAAAAATTGTCTTCAAAAGGCATGGGATCAGAATCAAGATCCACTCTTTTTACTATAACACCTCTCTTTTCAGCTCGTTTCAGTGCATTATCCGAGATATCTATTCCAAAGTGTTCAACCCGAGCTCCATCAAACAGTTGACTTGTCCAGCAATTGCCACACCCCACATCGAGCACTCTACCTTCAAAACCAATGATTAGCCTCTTCATTTTTTTAAACTTTTCCTCAATGAGCAGATTATACATCAACTCTCGTTCATCATCCTCAAACTGTTTATCATAGATCTGTTTGTTAATATGCTCAACCATCTTTTAATAAACCCTCAGATATCCATCACTCGTTCTTAAGAGTCTATGAAAGCGAGGATAAAAGTGCAGCGTTACTATACAACAAACATAGAAAATGAACAATCATACTATGGCACCTGTTCAACACTATGTATACGATAAAGTTTGTAGTAGTGATTTTCCCATATTGGAGGATAGTGCGAGGAGAGGATTGCTTTTTCTGTGGGATGAGTACCTGGAAAAATAGTGCCACACCTTTTGCATATGAGCACATAATCAATGTGATGCTCTTCCAGATAGTGCTGATATTGCTCTACATTCTCCCACTTTCTGCGGGTATGAGGAATCCAACTCTCAAAAAATGAGCCTGTATTAATGGTCAAATCCTTCTTATGGATGTAGTATGCACTAGGGAGATAATCATAATCCACAACCCTCATATTCCCCAAGATTTTTGGAAAGGATTTAAATAACGTATGGTATTCTTCATAAAATCCTCGAATTTGCATTGGCTCAACTAATAAAAAGAGTACAATATTTGAAAGAGAAACTAATACTACAAGGCTTACACTCACAATTCTAATGATTTTCTTACTTACATGCTCGTGCAAAAGTACAGGGAAAATTCCTATAGCTACCCGCGCAATAAAGGTATTGAGTATGTTGGGAAGAACCATGCTCCCTTGAGAAGTAAACATAAAGATAATGATGAGATAATAGAGAAAAAAGATTCCAATCAAAATAATATTTTTTCTCTCCTTATAAGCATAGTAGAGCCCAACCGCTATGGAAAAGGGATGCGTAAGGCATGCTATTGCCAATGGGATTTGATAGTACCTTTTACCTTCAAGATAAAGATACGCTGTGAGCCAGAGAAAAAAATTTGTGCTATAGGCAATATAGGAATCGGGAACCACAAACCCCCAGAGTAAAATCAGAGCCATTGTTTGGTAACTCACATCCTTTACTACTCTCCTCATAACAAAAAATGAGAGAAGTGAGATTAAGAACATCAGAAAATCAATGGTAAATCTGCCAAAGAGAAACCATAGCATCCCCGCAACAATATAAAAAGGTATCCCATAGGTGAGGGTCGATTGTTGGCCTGCTAATAAGTAGGGGTTTTTGAGAAGAGCTCTACCTGATGCAATCATCTCATGGTATACGCGCGAGGTTTCTAAATGGTGAGTTAAATCAATACCAGGTAGTAGTTGAGAAACAAGCACTAATATTAGTGCAAAAGTAGGCACTCTAAGTTTCTTCATTAAAGGTGTTTAAGTCCTTGCGTGAGACTATATTAATTTACTACCTCAAGAGCAATGCGAATAATAGTATTTACCAACGGTACTAATTATAATAGAGATAGCAGACTATTGGCAAGCATTTTGGTGTGGTGGATTAGGAGGGTGCTAGGAGTATAACACCCCTTCGGTGGAAGGAGGAGGTTAAAAATCACAATATCTCTTATCTCTTAGTAGCCAATGTTTACCTTAAATTCATTCCCCTGAGCTTGTAAATTGCTATCATATCTTCTGGCGTAGACTGAGAATGCCCCCGTGAATAGATTTGCCAGTGAGAATTTATTCCAGGTAATAATGATATCTCCTCGGCTATTGGTGGCAATAGAGGGTCCATAACTTAAATCAAAGCCTTGGCTCACTTGAACCTCATTAGATAAATACCCATCGCTATAGATTCCTTTTAAGTAAATATGGGTGTTGAAGATGTTACTGCCGCCCCAGGTAATAAAGAAGTTTCCTTCACTATCAGCAGCAATGTCAATACCAGTATTTAAAAAGTAGTTGCCGTTGTCTACGAAATCAGAAGGCACGTAATCCGACCTCACCCCCACCTCAAAAGGCCTCTTAGAAGAACTCTCCCCAACGGAGTAGATCGCAGCCATGATTCTTACCTTGAGGGTAAAGATGTCGAGGCTATTCCAAGCGATAATCATATTACCACTGCTATCGACAGCAACAGTAGAGCTAAAACCCATAGCCACAACTTTCTTATCATATTCGCTTATTACTGTTCCCGATGTGTCATATTTGCTATAGTAAATGGTAGTTAAAGGGATTGCTGTATCCCCTACTAAAAAGGGCATCAAACCCGTTGCTGTCCAGGTTATTACAATGTTACCATCTCCATCAAAGGCGATAGATGGAGCATAGTAGAAAATAGGTTTGACTCCACTACCACTCACGGTAACAGCACCTTTTCTTACAGCCATCCCGGCTGCTGATGCGCTTGTGGAGCTAACCTCTTCTGTATTATCTACTATTTTCACAGGATCGATTGCGGTTCCCTGCGAGTCTATGACCACAAGATAAATACCATTTTTACCACTTTTAAAATCATAGTAACTCCAGGCAATGGCAATATTGTCACTGCTGTCAATAGCAATAACAGGTGAGAAAGGGATATTAAGCAAAGTGATCTCTTCTTCCTCACCCCCTTGCTGAGGTGAAATGGCTGTTATCTTGGAAATGGTACCTGGACTGTTGGTTTCACGGGGAGGTTCAACCTTGGTATAGACAACCTGGATGTTCTTGGCAGGAAAGGAAAGCTCATAGGAACACCAGGTGATCACCGAGTTATTCACACTATCGGTAGCAATATCAGGTCCATAATTAAAAATGGAAGGAGCGGCAGGAGGTGAACTTACCCAAAATCCCACATTATCAATGGGATCCCCATCTGGGTTATATCTTTTTGCTAAGATGCTCGGTATATTCCCCAGCCCTAAATACCCCCAGGTAATCGTAACATTGTCATTCCCATCGGTTGCTACAGCCGGCAAGGCATTGATATCTAGTAGAGAAAGGGGTTTAATGGAATTTGCACACACACCACTTTCTACTCCAATCCCCACAATCATGATAAACATAGCCCTATAAAAAAGTACTACCAGCCTTTTCATACAAAACTCCTCATCTAGCAATTATAAGTGACTAAGCCCTCCAAATATTCTTCCTCTATATCGGATAGTATTCATATTTACTTTAACAAATATTTGAGAGTAGTTTTATATTTTTTTAATAATAATAGTGGAGTTTTGACCACCAAAACCGAAGGAATTAGATAGGGCACTATGGAATGATTTTTCTCTCGCTCTATTGGGGACATAGTCGAGATCGCACTCAGGATCAGGTGTCTCATAATTGATGGTGGGGGGGATAAAATTGTTATCCATAGCGAGAGTTGTAGCAATGAGCTCTAAGGCCCCAGCCGCGGCAACCTGGTGCCCAATCATTGATTTAGTGCTGCTGATTGGTATCTCATAGGCATGTCCAGCCAATACTTTTTTGATTGCTGCTGTTTCTATTTTGTCATTTTTTATAGTCGCAGTACCATGGGCATTAATATAGTCAATCTCTGAGGCCTCTATCCCTGCATCTTTTATGGCATTTTTCATTGAGAGCACTGCACCACTCCCCTCTGGGTGAGGATCAGCTACACTATAGGCATCAAGTGAGGTTCCATAACCCATTACCTCTGCATAGATCTTTGCCTTTCTTTTAAGAGCATGTTCAAACT
>SMTZ1_10002803_pt1 | contig 17495 bp, 16 predicted proteins | sample DeeMarSWOR136_30_FD_25667 | JGI IMG/M metagenome (IMG submission 25667)
ATTTGAGCAAATTTTTAAAAATTCTCTTACAGGACTTCCTATGGGAGGGGGAAAAGGAGGTTCTGATTTTGATCCGAAAGGAAAATCAGATACCGAGGTTATGAAATTTTGTCAGTCATTTATGTCGGAATTATATCGGCATATAGGGCCTTATTGTGATGTCCCTGCCGGTGATATCGGTGTCGGGGGTCGGGAAATCGGATATTTATATGGGCAATATAAAAAAATAGTAAATAGACCTGACAATGTTTTAACCGGGAAAGATATTGAATATGGAGGATCTTTAATAAGACCAGAAGCGACGGGTTATGGTGCAACATATTTTGCTGAAGAAATACTTAAAGTGAGAGGAGAGAATATTAAAGGCAAGATATGTTCAGTTTCCGGCTCTGGAAATGTTGCTCAATATACAGTTGAAAAAATAAATCAATTAGGGGGTAAGGTTATAACTTTATCTGATTCTAATGGTTCTATTTATGATCCTGAAGGTATAACTCCTGGAAAAAAATTCGATTTTTTTCTAGATTTAAAGCAAATAAAACGTGGACGAATTAAAGAATATGCGGATGAATTCAACGTTGAATACCATCCAAATAAAAATCCATGGGACATCAAATGCGATCTAGCTTTTCCTTCAGCAACGGAAAATGAAATTGACGATAAAGATGCTCAGAATTTAATTGATAATGGGGTTATTGCAGTAATTGAAGGAGCTAATATGCCAACAACCTATGAAGCTACAAATCTTTTTTTAAGTGATGGTGTGGCATTTGCTCCTGGGAAAGCGGCCAATGCTGGAGGTGTAGCGACATCAGGTTTGGAGATGGTACAGAATTCCATGAGAATTTCATGGCCCCGTGAAAAAGTTGACGAAGAATTGCATAAAATCATGGTTAATATTCACAATGCAGCTTATCAAGCTTCCAAAGAATACGGAAAACCGGGAAATTATGTTATTGGTGCTAACATTGCAGGATTTATGAAAGTTGCTAAAGCAATGATCGCTCTGGGGCATTGGTAAGTTTAGTCTAGAAAATAAGATTATTAGGAAGCATTTAGAACAATAAAATCACTTTTTTTAAAAAAACTAAAATTTTTTTATTCATATTCAATTGTGCTTGGAGGTTTATTTGAAATATCATAAACCACCCGATTAATTCCTTTTACTTCATTTATTATTCGGGTTCCAATTTTTTCTAAAAGGTCCCAATCCAATTTTGCGAAGTTGGCTGTCATCGCATCAAGGGATTCTACGGCTCTTATCGCACAGAGATTTTCATAGGTCCTGAAATCACCCATAATTCCTACGGATTTAACTGGTAAGAGAACACAAAAAACTTGCCAAAGATCGTTATAAAGTCCCGCATTCCTTATTTCTTGAATTAGGATTTTATCTGCTGCTCTTAAAATATTCAATCTTTCTTTATTAATCGCTCCAATACACCTTACAGCTAGGCCTGGTCCGGGAAATGGATGGCGGTTAATAATATCTTCCGATAGGCCGAGTTCTAAACCAATTTTTCTTACCTCGTCTTTATATAAATCTTTTAGAGGTTCGATGATTTTAAGGATCATATCATCGGGTAAAGTCAAGTTATGATGGGATTTGATTTTCGCTGAGGCATTACTGGTAGCTGCAGTCTCTACCCTATCGGGATAAATTGTCCCTTGAGCTAAAAACTTAATCTCTGGAAATTCATGTTCTAACTCAATAGTTTTATTTTCAAATACTCTTATAAAAGTGTGTCCTATTATTCTCCTTTTTTCCTCCGGATCCTCAACATTTTCTAATTTTTCTAAGAATAGACTTTCAGCATTAATATAATGAAAATTTTGGAACTTTAAATTCTCCTTAAAAATTGATTGAACCTCCTCAACTTCATTTTCTCTCAGTAAACCATTATTCACAAAGATACAATGCAATCGATCTCCAATTGCTTTATGAATCAGCACTGCTGTAACTGAAGAGTCAACTCCTCCACTAAGGCCTAAAATCGCACTATATTTATCTCCTATTTCATTTTGAATATCTTCCACTTTGCGTTTAATCCAATTTTTTAAACTCCATTCTTTTTTGCAATTTGCGATTTTTGATATGAAATTTTCTAAGATCAATTCACCTTTCGGCGTATGTACTACTTCAGGATGAAATTGAACACCATATAATTTTTTATCTTGATTTCCATAAGCAGCTATGGGGCAGGTTTCTGTATGTGCTAATATTGTAAATCCTGGGGGTAGTGTTTCAACTTGATCTCCGTGGGACATCCAGACAATCTCTTCCTTTTCGAGGGATTCGAAGATTAAATTCGGGTTACTTATTAGCAATAAAGTTTTTCCATATTCCTTATGGGTTTTTGGCTCAATATTCCCTCCTAATTCCTGTATTATTAAATGATGCCCATAGCAAATTCCTAAAACAGGTATTTTATTCTCAAAAGTAAATTGAAAGAAACCTTTTGGAAGTTTAGGGCTATTAATATCATAGACACTACTCGGACCACCTGATAAAATAATACCTTGGGGCTTCAATTCTTTTATTTTTTCAATTGAAATAACGAAGGGTACAATTTCAGAATACACACCTAATTCTCTAATTCTTCTAGCAATTAAATGACAGTACTGACCTCCGAAATCAATGATAATAATCTTATCCATAAAATCGATAACTGTATTAAATTAATAGATATTGTTAAGTTAAAAAATGAAAGAAAATTAAAATACTTATTATCGATTTGAAAATATTTTATGCACAGAAATTTCATATAGAAATCAGTTTTTTATAATTCATGTATTTAAATACAAAATTATGCATTCTTAAGTTAAATTCTCTTTAAAATTAAAATAAGTCTACATATAGAGGAAACTTTTTATGGAAATAAACCCCTATGAATCAGCTTTAAAGCAACTCGATAATGTTGCTAAATTAATGAATTTAGATCCTGATATTCATGAGAAATTAAAATACATGGAAAGAATTTTGACTGTATCAATCCCTATAAGAATGGACAATGGAAAAATTAAAGTATTTCAAGGGCATAGAATTCAACACTGTACTGTTAAGGGACCTGGAAAAGGAGGTGTAAGATATTCACCTGACGTAAATATCGATGAAATAAAGGCTTTGGCTATGTGGATGACATGGAAAACTAGCCTTTTAAATCTGCCTCTTGGTGGCGCAAAAGGAGGTGTCTGTGTTGATTCTAAACAATTGTCAATTGGTGAATTGGAAAGGTTGACACGACGATATACTGCTGAGATTATTAATATAATTGGACCTGATAAGGATATCCCCGCTCCTGATATAAAAACAGATTCTCAAATAATGGCATGGATGATGGATGTTTATTCCATGCAAAAAGGAAGAACAATACCGGGTGTTGTGACGGGAAAACCTATAGAAATTGGAGGTTCTGTTGGGAGAGAAGAAGCAACAGGAACAGGGATGTTTTATGTTATTGAAAAATTGTGTGAAAAACTAAATCTAGATTTAAAATCAATGTCAGTTGTCGTTCAAGGATTTGGAAAGGTAGGTAGTGTCATCTCTAAAAAGTTATTTGAACACGGTTGCAAAATACTTGCTATTGGAGAATTTGATGGTGGAATCTATTCTAAAATTGGTTTAGATGTAAATAAATTGATTAAATGGAAAAGTGAAAACAATTTATTGAGAGAATTTAAAGATACTGGTACTATGCCATTATCTAATAATGATGAATTATTTAAAATAAATTGTGATATTTTAGTTCCCGCAGCAATTGAAAATCAAATTACCAAAGCCAACGCCAATTTAATTGACTGTAAAATCATATTAGAGGGTGCAAATGGGCCTACGACACCAGCAGCAGATGATATATTAAACGATAGGGGGATAATTATCGTACCAGATATACTCGCGAACAGTGGCGGGGTTTTAGTTTCATATTTTGAATATATTCAAGACATACATGCTTATTTTTGGGATTTAGAAAGAATTAATCAAGAGCTTAAAAGGGTTATATTAGGCGCGTTTGAAGATGTATATCAACTCTCTAAAAAAAAGAATATTCCACTTAGAATGGCAGCCTATATCCTTGCCGTTTCAAGAATAGCAGCAGCAATTAAACTAAGAGGATTTTATCCTTAAACATATAAAAATTAGGTTTGGAGATTATTATAAAATGAATGATATAATAGAAAAAGCTAAACAAAATTTTGAGATTCTGGTAAAGGAGCAATTAGAACGAGTAGAACATATGAAAAAAGCAGAGGATTGGATTGACTTTTCTATTCTTAAATCAATTATTATAGGCATTATTGGGGGTGATGGAATAGGTCCTGAGATCTCCAAACATGCGAAAGATGTCCTCGAATTTCTATTAAAAAATGAGATACTGAGTAGGAAAGTTGAGTTAAGAGTAATTGAGGGATTAACTATTGAAAACAGAGCAAAAATGATGAAAGCCATACCAGATGATGTTCTTGATGAGATTAAAAAGTGTCATGTTTTATTAAAAGGTCCAACAACAACACCGAGAAAGGGTGATAAATGGCCTAATATTGAAAGTGCTAACGTTATGATGCGTCGTGAACTGGATCTTTTTGCCAATGTTCGTCCTGTAAAAGTCCCTGAAAAAAATATTGATTGGATGTTCTTTAGAGAAAATACAGAAGGAGCATACATGCTAGGATCAAGAGGAATAAATATAACGGATGATCTGGCAATAGATTTTAAAGTAATAACAACTCAAGGAGCAGATCGTATAATTAGATTAGCATTTGATTATGCCAAAAAGAATAATATAAATAAAGTTACAATAGTGACAAAAGCAAACGTTGTTAAAGCGACTGATGGAAAATTTCTTTCTATAGCTGAAGAAGTTTCTAAGGAGTATCCTGATGTAGAATGGGATGATTGGTATATCGATATTATGACGGCAAAGCTAATTGATCCCGCCCGACAGAGTCAGTTTAGGGTCCTGGTTGCACCAAATCTTTATGGTGATATATTAACTGATGAGGCTGCGCAATTGCAAGGAGGAGTAGGAACTGCGGGTAGTGCAAATATAGGCAAAAGATATGCTATGTTTGAAGCAATTCATGGTTCAGCACCACGCATGGTAGAAGAAGGACGAGCTAAATATGCTGACCCTTCAAGTATTATAAAAGCATCAGCAATGTTACTTAACCATATTGGATTTGCAGAAAAATCAAAAAAGCTTGAAATGGCGCTTGATATATGCGCAATTTATGAAAAACGGATTGTAATAACGGGAAGATCAAATGGTGCTACTGGTGAAGAATATACGAAATATTTAATGCAAACTCTTCAAGATCCAAAATTAGAAGAAAAATGGATAAGTTTTCAATAAATTCAATCTATCTTTTATCTATTTAAAACGCTCTAATTTAAGATTTTTCCAAACTTCATCCAAATATTAAAACAAGGATAAATAGAAATCCTATTGACATAATAAGATGAATAGTTGCAAAGGTTGCTCCTGTTCTAAGTAAGCGTTTATAGGTAAAGTTTTCAACTCCTCTATCTTGTGCGATTTTTAAAGTCATCATATCACAAGCAGCGCCTTGAGGTACAAAATTTCCTCCCAGATTCACACCAATTATCAGCGCAAAAATAAGAGGGATAGGTGGAAAACCAAGAAGGATTAAAGTTTTTATAATTGGGATAAAAATTAAGGCTGTGGGCGTATTGGCAACAACTCCAGATAACAAACTGACGATTAAAAGTATTAATAAGCACAATAAAAATACATTAAATTGTTCAAAGGGTAACATTGCTATTACATCTTGAAAACCTGCTTCTATTAGGCATCCTATGATAATATATAACGAGATAAAAAAGAAAATTATTTCCCATTCAATATCTTTCAAAAGTCCGCCCATGTCTTTTTTAGTAAATTTTTTATTTATAAGGACAAGTATTAAAGCAGAGATTGCTGCAGTTAAATAGAGTAATGGTAAAATTGCAAATAATATAATAGTAATTATTATAGTTATGGAATTAATATAGAACATTTTTTTGTTTTTGACCATAACATCTGTGTCAATTAGTTCCATTACAAATTTCTTTTGTAAATCTTCAATTTTTGGCTCTTTACTTAAAATAAATCTGTCTATAAGAAAAATGGTTAAAAATAGTAAGCCAAACGAAAAAATCCAATAATATTGAATAAAATATAGAGTATCAAGATCAAAAGCGGTAGATATAATAATATTTTCACCAGATGAAAACGGGGTTATTATACTGCCTATATTTATACAAATGGTCATTCCAAGTAGATATGTTCCTGATCTAATCTTTAAAAAATGGCAAAGTCGAATAACAATGGGAGCTAAAATTAAAACAACAACAACATCGCTTATAATCGATGCTAGAAGTGTTGTTATAATACATAAAAGCCAAAAAAAAACCCTCTGATCACCTTTAGATAATTTAAAGAGTTTTACAGCCACATACTCTAATATATTTGAGTCTTGTGCTATTTTGGTGATAATACTCATACTTAAAATTATAATTATGGCTTCCCATTCAACAAAAGAAATAAAAACTTCGAAACTTAAGTCTTTTATTATTCCGGTAATTGTTGCTGCAACAAAGCAACCTAATAAAGAAATCGCCACGAAGTCTAAATCCTTAATTGAATAACTAATAATCACTAAAACAAATATGATTAAAATTGTCAAAAAGAGAGGAAAGTCCATTTGTGAACCGAATTATTATTTTAATTTGACTAAGTAATTTAATAAATAGCTTTTAATAAATCTAATCAAAAGTATAGAGATTATACTATATTTGGAATTGGAAAAAGAATTAAGAGTTTTAATGAATTCCGATGATTTGTCATCTCTTTTTAAACTAAAAAATCAAGATTTTTAATAAAAACGGAAAAATTTATTCTAATAAAAAGAGTTGGAGTAAAAACTTATCTAAATTCAGCTTATGCAACATATCAATATTGTTTAAAATGTAATTCAAAATATTCTCCTCATTAAATAACCTGAGACTCGCAGTGTGCCCTATTTCCTTTTTGATTGAGTTTATTACTCTTCTCAGAAGATTTATTATTTGTTTTTCAACTACGATCATATCGCAATTATTTGGATTTATTGTAATAATATTAATTCCAGTTTCTCTTGTAAAATAAATTTTACTTAATTCAGGATTTTGTTTAACATATTCATTTTTTTTATAATTATCAAACATTCTTTCAATTTCATCATAGAGAATCTTTTGGGATTGATCTGGAATTTTATGTAAAATCCCTAATATGTCAAAAAAGAGTTGCTGAAAGATTCCTAAAATGTCAACGAATTCAGCTATGCTACTTACGTTTTCCGCGGCTAACCAATCTGTATAAAATTGATCAATTACCTCCTTAAAAGGTGTATATCTTTCGACGTTCCCATCCCATTTCTTTTTAACTTGCTGCTGTTCAGCAAAATAATCTTGAATAAAAGCTTGTTTTATGACATTTAGACGTGCCCTTAACATTTCGGCATTAACATCTTTGGGACCTGCAGCTATAAACAAGAGGTTAGATTCCTTATCCATAATGTAAACCCATCTTAATCCTCCCATATCGATACTTTCTAAGCCTTGTTTGAATTCCATGATCGTAAATTGATTCAGCGCAGTCAATAATCCAGAAACGAGGTCCTCATTAATCGGAATGTCCATGTATGACTTGTAAAGTAAAGTTACACCTGAGTCACTGTCAAGTATCCATATATTCATTCTTTAACCTCAAAAATCTTAAAGTTTAATATTTTTTGTGTTCATAAAATTCCTATGTGTATTTAATATACTATTAAATTTATAGGTTGATAATATCCCTATAAGAATTCATTCAGATCATTTGTCTTACAAAATCTTTCCAAATTTCTTAACATATTAGTGATCTTTGTTCGCAATGTGAGTTCTGCCGCACCTCCAAATAGTCTAAGAAAATCATCCTCTAAGCTAAAATTATGGACAAATACTCCCACTTTAGAAACTTTATGGGATAATGCTTTTACTCGCATATTACCGTCTAATTTTTTAACATTTTTATTATTTCTGACATTAAATTCTATTAGTCTTCCTTTTCCTTCTTCTTCTCCTTTATCAGTTAATACTAGTTCTCCTTCCATTTCAATTGGAATATTTACAACTTTTATATTATCAACAATGATACTATGAAATACGTTAGGTGCCACAAAATTTACTTCAATTTTACTCACTGGACTTAATTCTTCCCAAAACTTAGATTTATAAATCGCTTCAATAAGCTTATCTTTTGGACAGTTCTCTATTTCCAATACTTTTGATATTGTTGTCAAAATAAATTCACATTTTTTATTTTAGTTATAGTATGTAGAAAATAATATTAATCTTAAATATTAATAAAAAATCAGAATTATATTCCTATAGACTTCGAATTCCATTAATAAGCTTTTAAGCCTCAGACTTCCTTGATTTTATCATTATCAACCTTAATTCATTTTAGAAAATTTCATCATTGGCTAAAGATTCTTTTCAAATTTTTATTCTAAATAAAATCCATTGTATTATAATTCATTATTTTATCCTAAATAGTTGGCTTTTTTCTGTATTGTTTTCATTTTTACAGTTAGGGCAAATCCAGGATTTTTCACTTTTTTTAACTGAATTTATGCATTTTGGACATATTGCAATATCGCAGATACAATAATGTAGTTGATCTACATTATTCTTATAATTTTTTTCGCAAATATAACAATAAGGAGGATTTTTTTTAGACATCTTTTAATTTTTTAATCTTTTTATATCTTATATTCTAATATACGTTTAATTTTAAAAATATATTATTTTTAATTACTTAAAAAACCTAAAAAATAATATGAATAAAGTACAAAGTAGAATCCGACTTTTATCTCTCGTAAGTATTTTTTTTATTTATAGAGTTATTTATTCTTATTTTATAGAAAATGATAATCTAATAGCTATTATGTGGTTGTTATTTGCTATTCTGTATATTATATCACTTATAATATTATATTTTGTCGCCCAGAGATGGCAAAAAGAGGTAGATAAATACGAATAAGAATGTAAAATTAGATATTTCTAATATAATTTATAATCCTTATACTATTGAAAAAAAGAGATCTGAATATTGATTATGAAAAACCTCTTAACGATCAAGGATTTGAGTGAGAAAGAGATCCTTTCTTTAATAGACCTAGCGGATGATATTAAACATAATCCAGATAATTACACTTCTGCTTTAAAAGGAAAAAGTATTATTTTATTATTTCAAAAAACATCGACTCGCACAAGGCTATCCTTTGAAAGTGGAATGTATCAATTAGGTGGTAATGCAATTTATATTGACTGGAGATCAACAAATATTCATCTAGGCTCATTGAAAGACGAAATAAAGTGTATGGCAAGTTATACAGATTTAATTATGGCGAGGGTTTATGAACAAAAAACTTTAGAAGTGATACAAGAGGCATCACGCGTTCCAGTTATTAATGGCTTATCTAATATGTACCATCCCTGTCAGATTTTAGCTGATTTAATGACTATACGAGAGCTTTTTCGGAATTATAATGACCTAAAAATTACTTGGGTAGGAGATGGCAATAATGTTTGTAATTCATTAATTATTGGTTGTATTAAATTGAACATCTCTATCTCTGTCGCTACACCTAAGCAATACCAACCGCATTCAGACGTCTTGGATTGGGTTAAGAAGGAAAAAAATAGTTATAATCTTGCACTTTTTGAAGATCCAAAAGAAGCGGTGGTCAATGCAGATTTTATTTATACTGACACATTCGTTTCTATGGGGCAAGAAGCCGAAACAGAACAGAGATTAAAAATTTTCAAAGATTATCAAGTCAATAAAGAGTTATTAAATTATACAAAAAAAGATCCTTATATAATGCACTGCTTACCTGCGCATCGAGGAATAGAAATAATTGATGAAATATTAGATTCTAAAAACTCAATTGTATTTCAACAGGCTGAAAACCGATTACATTTACAGAAAGCTTTAATGATTACATTATTAGAAAAATAAGAAATTTAATCCTTCTTCTTTTTAAAAAAATCAGGCATAAAAGCATCAATTCCTAAACTTTTAAGGATTGAATCTTTCACATTCATCTGGATATTCATATCTGACATCTTTTCCATCACTTCCTTTAAAGTCTTAGTAAAACTTATAGTCATTTCATTTAATGTGTTAGTGGTTAACTTCAGGGAATCCCTAATTGTCTCTTTAGTTTCATGTAATTCAGCAGTTAATTCCGAGAGTTTTGAATTCATTTCAGCCAATTCTTCTTTTAGCTCTTTTATACCGCCCATATTTACAAACCTTTCACCTTTTTTTTATAATTCTTTATCTTTAATTTTATAGAGGGATTTAAAAACTAAGTTGAATATTATATTTATTTAATTCATTAACTAATTGTTCAGTATAATAATATAATATTCCATTGAGTCCAAGTGAATTAGCAAACTCAATATTTCTTCTTTCGTCATCAACTAATATTGCTTCATTCGGATCGCATTCTAAATGATTTAGAAGTTCATTATAAAATTCAATATCTCCTTTATTTTTTTGATAATCAAAACTATATACAAAATCATCGAAATATTTAGAAAAACCATATCTTTTCTCAAGAAATTCAATTCTTTCTCTAATATTACCACTAAAAACTATTAATCTAAAATTCTTAGCTCTTAATTTCTTTATGACATCCTCCATTCTATAATAGGGCACAAACGAACCAAACCATAGATATCTGATATGATTGATATTATGCTCATTTATATTAAACTGTGTCATAAAGCGCTCTTCAAATTCATCCATCGTTATCAAACCTAATCTTAACAAATAGCCCTCTTTTTTATACTCATCAAAAAAATATTCCCTTAATGAATGATGTTCTTTAATTTTGTATAAGTCTTTTATTTTTTTAATACATATATAAGTTCCTCTCGTAAAGTAGACTCCTCCTAAATCAAAAATTATTGTTTTTATAGACTTTTCCCCCATTTTCATGACAGACCTCTTATTTTGTAGTTTTAGAAATATTATATTATTTGTATATATAATTTAAGACTTAAATAATATTAGGGATATAAGATAAATTTAAATGCCAAATAAAGGACCTACTCTTATCATTTAATTTATTTTATATAAAACTAAAATATTTATCTTTTAAGTATTTCATTTATAATAAAAAATTACTAAGAAGAACAAAATGTCGGAATGGAAAAATAGAGTAGATGAGTCCGAGAAAAAAGAACCCTTCTGTACTGGTTGAGGTATCATAGATGGAATAATTTATTGTATTCGAAAAGCAAAAGAATATATAAATAATAAGAAACAATCAAAAAATACTCTCTAAGAAGCAATGAGGTGTAAAAAATAATGAAAGAAGAAGATTCTATTGATATCGGGTTTGATAATGATTGTTATTATACGAGTTGATCTTTAATTAAATTATGGTACCAAAGAGCGCAAAAGTTAGATAAATCGAAAATAAGGAAAGAAGAAAATAAAAATGCTTAAAAATCTCAAAAAGTTAAATCGAAAATAGTAGGATTTAATTTTTAAGTTCCGCAAGAACCCGGGATTAATTATATTTTATTTTTAATAAGAAAAATATTGGATTGTCAAAATTTATGGTTTATTTGGGCCTTCACCAATTTTACGATAGATAATTCCATTTGTTCTTAAATTTTTAGCATCAAATATATTCCTACCATCAATGATAATTGGATTGGCTTTCATTTTTCTTTTTAATTCATCCAAATTTATGCTATAATATTGTTTATGATTTGTTGCGAATATCAAGACATCAGCGTTAGTAATAGCCTTGTCTAAATCATCGGTTAATTCAGTTAAATTGTAATCTTTGTCTTTAACCCAAGGATCATGGGCGATATATGTAATATTGTGTGAGTGATATCTTGCTTTTAAGATATGGACAATATTCTCTGTCGGAGTATTTCTCGTATCGTCGCAATCTGCTTTATACGCCACGCCCATTAACGCTATTTTAATATTATCATATTTATTTGCTTCTTTTAAAGCTTCCTCCATCAATTCAACCATGTGTTCAGGCATCCAATCATTTAAATTGCGTCCGTAGGGTAAAATTTTTACTTTATCAAAATGTTTCTTATTCGTATAAGTTTCATGACCGTATACCAATAACCAAGGATCTTTTGTCAGACAATGACCTCCTACGCCAGAACCAGGTAAATGCATCATTCTGTCATGCCTGTAGTTAATCAACTTAATGATTTCGAATATATTACGGTTAAAATCTTCTGCAACTAATGCCATTTCATTCGAAAAAGCAATATTTACATCTCTATAAGTATTTTCGATACACTTTGTAAGTTCTGCCGTAAGCGTGTCTGTAACTTGGAGCTCCTTTTTAACAACCTTACCGTAAAGAAATTTTGCCCGTTCATTTGCTTCTTTACATCCTCCACCGATAACTCGGGGAAAGTCTGTAATATATTCAATTAATTTACCTGGCATGACCCGTTCAAATGAAAAGACCAGATAAAAATCTTCTCGCCTCTTCATATTGCTATTTTTTTCTAGAATTGGCTGGACGATATTATCTGTAGTTCCTGGAGCAACAGTGGATTCTATGATAACAACAACCCCCTTTTTCATATGGGGAGCCACTAATTTAGAAACATCTTTTAAAGACTCATATCGGGGTATTTTATGATCATCAACAGGAGTTTGTACGTCAATTAATATAAAGTCAGCGTTATCACATGCATCATAGTTGTCTGTTACATAAAATTTCTTATTTTTAACAACGCGAGCTATTAACTCATCTAAACCTGGCTCATCACCTTCAAAAGGATTCTTTCCGGCATTAAGATAATCAATTTTCCATCCGCTTCTTTGAGACCTTCGCTGGATTCCGGTAACATAAAAATCATCCACATCAGCCAGTAGAGCGGCCATGGGTATTCCTACGTATCCCATTCCAACAACAACGATATTTGTAGGCATTATACATCTCTAGTTAATTTTTATTATAATTTATACTAAATTTGATCCCAATTAATTTTTTCTAATTAAGTTTTGAATATTAGTATGTGTAAATAATTGATAATTGAAAAAACTTAAGAAAAAATATCTATCATTAAATCGCTTTTTTAATTTAATTGGAAATAATTCAAAATAAAAAAAAAAGAGAATTAAAGCTTTCTTTTTCTTAATATTCTTTACTAATCAATTTAAATAGGTAAGCAAACAATACTCCAGAGATAAAACCACCAATATGGGCAAAATGTGCTGTGCCTGTTAATACAAATAACGATATAAAACCGTAAATTAGTTCCGTCATGAAAGTTATTAATATAAATGTTCTTGCGCTCACAGTTCCAAAAAAATATAGATATCTTAATCTATTTCTTGGAAAAAGTATCCCATATATTGCCACCACTCCCATCACAGCCCCAGATGCTCCCAGAGAAGGTATATCTCCAAAACCTGTTGCTACAGCGATGACTGCATGTAATAATGAGCCCACAAGACCTGAAATAAGATATGTAATAAGAAAATATATATGTCCCATAGCTCTTTCGCAATTATCAGAGACAACGTAGAAAAACCACATATTAAGAAATATATGTAAAAAACTTGCGTGCATAAACATTGAAGAAAGGATAGTCCATGTTTTCTTACCCGCAAAAAAATCGTTTGGAATAAAAGCAGCTTCATAGATAAACATGTATCCGGTTGGATCGAAAAGTTGTACTATAAAAACAATGATATTGATAAAGATAATAGCAACAGAAACATATTGTTTCATAAAAGGAACTTTATCATCTTCTATTTCATAAACCATTTTTATTCTTTCCTCTTAAATTCTTATTTAATAGGTATTATGTAAACAATTATCCGTTCAAAATTAATAACTATTTCGGTTAAATAAGAAATTATTTCATAATTTTAATTTAATAGTATCTGAATTTTTTAATAATTTAAAGCTTTAAACTAAATTATGAAAATCGGAAAATCAAGTTTAGACAACATTGCAAAACTCAGACCTGATTCCATAAAGAGAAAAAGAATTTCGAGTTATGATAAAAATGGGGGAAATTTTGACTGGATTGATATCAAATCCAATGAGGTAGCGATCTTAGGCGGAGTAGAGGGCGGAGGCTGTATTACTCATATATGGTGTACGTGTATGTGCATGGCAAAACACTCGCTAAGAAATGCGATCTTAAGAATTTACTGGGATGGAGAAGAAGAAAATGGACCTAGTGTTGAGGTTCCAATTGGTGATTTTTTTGGAATGGGACACGCTAAACGAAAGAATTTTGTATCAATGCCTTTACAAATGAGTCCTCGTAAAGGAAAAGGCTTTAATTGTTGGTGGCCTATGCCATTTTCGAAATCATTTAAAATTACTCTTCAAAATGATAATCCTAAAAAGTTTCGAATTTATTATTATATTGATTATGAACTATATGATGATGGTTTTGAAAATGAAGAGGATTTCGGCAGATTTCATGCACTTTGGCATCGTGAAAATCCCCCTATCACGAAAAAACGAAATCTTAAAACCGGAAAAAAGTACTCCAAGCTAAAACCTATTAAATTCATGTTTGGGGGCAGAAATACCGAACCTTTAAAATATAATTATAAAATTCTCGAGGCAAAAGGAAAAGGACACTATGTTGGATGTCATTTAGATATCGATAATAAGACCTTCATGCCGTGGTTTGCCAATTGGCCCGGGGAGGGAGATGACATGATATTTATTGATGACGATATAGAAAAGGGAATACCAACTTTGTATGGTACGGGAACAGAAGATTATGTTAATCAAGCATTTTCACAGAGAGAAAAATATTCTGCTCCTTATCACGGTACTATAAAAACAGGAGGCTTTAATTGGTGGGGAAAAATTACCTATTATAGATATCATATAGAAGACCCAATCTATTTCAACAAAAAAATTATTGTAACTATTGAACATGGACATGATAACCATCGTGCCGATGATTGGTCATCTACCGCTTATTGGTATCAGAAAGAACCTCACGATCCTGAAGTATTTCCAAAATTATTAGATATAAAAGGAAGAGAACCTCTTTCAGATTTTAAACATAAAATTAGAAAGCGTGGATGTATAGTAATCTTAATAGTATTAATCTATTGGTTTTTCTTAAAGGATTTATTATTTTTTTAAACATTTAATTTTTCCTTAACGAATTTCAATAGATCTTTGCCCGAAAAAGGTTTCGTTAAATAACCATCAGCACCAAGTTTTTTACCTTTCTGAATATCTTCATTAAAGCTTTTGACGGTAAAGAGTACTACAATTATATCTTTATATTTCTCATTTGTTTTTATTTCCTTTAATACAGAATAGCCAGAAGTACCAGGCATCATTATATCGAGTAAAATAAGCGCGATTTCATCATGGCTGGTTTTCACAATTTCCATGGCATCTCTACCGTTATTACAAGTGATAGTATTGAAATCTCCGAGTTTAAGAAACTTTTCGGTGAGATTTACTATGTCAGGCTCATCATCAACAATTAGGATGGTCTTTTTTACAGTCATGTCCCTTACAAATCCGTGAAGATGTTTAATTTATCTTATATATGAATAATTGTTTTTAATATATTTTAACTATTATATATTGATATTTAATTGTTTTTTTTTCTCTTCAATGTGATCGCATGAAGAACTACAAAATACCCAGATTTCCAGAGTCATATTCAGGTGATAAAGCAGAGGAATATGACAATCAAAAATGGATGGAGCGAAATCAGAAAAGAACAACTTTAAAGACAATTAAATATCTTTTTGATGAAAAATTAGGCAAACCTAATTACAGTTTAAAAGAAAATCTCTCTTTAACTATTTTGGATCTAGGATGTGGAACTGGATTTTCTTCAGAAATGTTAGTTAAAAATGGTTTTAGAGTAATTGGTGTAGATATTCTTCATGATATGCTTTCAAAAGCGGATGATAAGAGGAAAATGTTAGATCTAGATAATCTTGTGCTTATTTTAGCTGATATTAACTATTTACCAATAAGAAACCATTCCGTTCATTTTATTACATCAATTTCAGCATATAATTTCATCATCCATGAAAAATACGGCCAAAGGAATAAAAGGATGATCATGAATAATACAGCTAAAGATCTACATAAGATTTTAAAAACTGATGGACGTATGGTTATTGAGTTTTATCCCGAAAATGATGAAGATTTGAAATTATTCAATTTATCATTTACGGACAATGGATTCGAAGGATATATGGTCAAGAATATTCCAAATCAGAAATCAGGGCAAACATTTCTGTTATTAAAGAAAAAATGATAAAATATGGGAACTTGTAAATTTTGTGGAAGGAATGATAATTTTATATCTAGTGTTCTAGAAATCTGTAGAGATTGTATATTAAGTCAAAAATGGAGTATCGTAAAATCTCACGTACTTTCAATACATAAAAAGGTTAGGCAACTTGAAGAACTTCCAGAAGCTCCACCTAAAGCAGATTCAAATATTAAATTAAAATGTAATTTTTGTCTAAATGAATGCAGTCTTTCTGAAAATGAACTGAGCAATATTAGCTATTGTGGGCTGAGGAATATTAATAAAAATGAGAGTGGTGAATTACCGTTCCCAACAAGAAATGAAGGGTATATTCATGGCTATATAGATGCCAACCCAACTAATTGTTGTAATAGTTGGTTTTGCCCAGCCGGTAGTTCAAACGGATATCCCGCTTTTTCTGTTACAAATGGTCCTGAATATGGAACATATTCATATGCTGCATTCCTTTATGGATGTTCTTTCAATTGTTTATTCTGTCAAAATTGGTCTCATAAAAGAATTATAAGACAACATCTGAATGATATAGAAACTTTGGCAAATCAAATAGTGAAAAATAAGAAAATAACTTGTTTATGTTATTTTGGAGGTACTCCTGAGGCACAATTACCATTTTCTATATATTTGGCTAGAACTATTTTAGACAAAATTAAAAAATCGGGAGAAAATCGAATTTTTAGAATATGTTGGGAATGGAACGGAAGTGGAAACCCTAAATTAGTAGAGAAATGTATGGAAATTGCTATTAAAACGGGAGGAAACATAAAATTTGACTTAAAAAGTTACAACGAAAAATTAAATTTAGCACTGTGTGGTGTTAGTAACAGGAGAACCTTCGAAAATTTCAAGTTTCTTGCCGAGAACTATTATGGAAAACGCGGTAAAGAAATGCCTGAGATGAGCGCTTGTACTTTAATGGTTCCAGGATATGTGAACCATGAAGAAGTAGAGCAAATAGCAAAATTCGTGAGTGAATTAAACAGTGAAATACCTTATAGTTTATTAGTCTTTCATGGAGATTACCAAATGAGAGATTTACCAATCACTCCAAGGAAGCAAGCAGAAAAATGTCTAGAAGTTGCGAAAAATTACTTACAAAGGGTAAATTTAGGAAATAAATTTCTAT
>SMTZ1_10002805_pt1 | contig 17494 bp, 16 predicted proteins | sample DeeMarSWOR136_30_FD_25667 | JGI IMG/M metagenome (IMG submission 25667)
GAGGGCGGTAGAGGGGGTACATGGGGTACACATTATGGCCATAGAGTGGGAGGAGAAGGTTCCGGAGATCGTCAAGGGGGTGGGCCTTCACCCGCGGCCATCTGCCTAGAAACCGTGCTCGTGTTCGTGGCTTGTGTTCGTATCAAAATAACGTACCACTGGCACGATGAGATATTTCCAATCAACGAGTCTACCAAACAGGGGAGGGCGTGGAAATGTCAAAGATCCTGATCGTCGACGATGATCCCGATTTGGTCGAGGCTGTTACCATGATACTGGAGAGCAAGGACTACGACGTAATCGCCGCGTATGGGGGGATCGAGGGGCTTGAGAAGGCGAAGACGGAGGAACCGGATTTGATTGTCCTGGATGTGATGATGCCGGATAAAGACGGCTATGCCGTGTGTAAGGAGTTGAAGGGAGACCCGAAGTTCGGCAACATCCCCATTCTGCTCCTCACCGCCGTTGTGTCCAAGATACCAACGACCAGGTACACCCAGCAGATGGGCCTGGAAACGGAGGCGGACGATTACATTGATAAGCCCGTCGAGCCGGCCGAGTTGGTGAGGCGGATCGAGGTCCTGTTGGGGAAGGCATAAGGAGTTGTATTCCTTATTGGTGCCCGCGGGGGAGCTATGGCCGGCGGTGCCAGAATTTTAGTCGTCGACGACGAACAGATCATGCGAGACGGCTGCGCCCGAATCCTCTCCAAGAAGGACTGGGAGGTGGTGACGGCGGAAAGCGGCGAGGCAGGCCTGGAGGCCATCAAAGGAGGAGATGGCTTCGATGTGGTTCTGTTGGATCTGATGATGCCGGGCATCGGCGGGATGGAGGTGCTTGAGGCCACGCAGCAGGTCGACCCCAATCTTCTGGTGATCGTGATCACGGGGTATGCCACAGTAGAATCGGCCGTTGAGGCCATGAAGAAGGGGGCCTATGACTTCATCCCCAAGCCCTTCACCCCGGACCAGCTGCGCATCATCGTGAATAGGGCCCTAGAAAAGAGGTCCCTGCAGAGGGAGATGGAGCTCCTGAAGTCTGAACGGGAGAGGAGCCTTCGGGATATCGCTACGGAAAAGAGCAGGATTGCCACCATCATCAACTGCATGGGGGATGGGGTTATGGTCTGTGACCGTGATAGCTGCGTGGTGTTGAGCAATCCGGCAGCCGGGCGGATGCTGGGGATTCAGGAGTCATCGATGATCGGGAATCCCCTGTCCCAATGCAGCATCGATGGGACATTGACCGAGACTATCATGGAGAGCTTGAGGTCCGTTGACTCTCCTTTTCCCACGGTTTCCCAGGAACTATGCGTGAGCGGCCCCACTCCTGTCTTCCTGAGGGCCCACACCGCCCCGGTAAGGAACGATGTGGGCGAGACCCTGGGGTCCGTGACCGTCCTCCAGGATATCACGGGCCTCAAGGAATTGGACAGCATGAAGTCGGATTTCGTGGCAATGGTGTCCCATGAGCTGAGGTCACCGGTGGCATCGATCCACCAACAGCTTTCAGTCATGCTGGAAGGTATGGCAGGGGATTTAACGGAGCGGCAGCTGAGGATGATGAGGCGGGCCAAGGAGAGGGCCAATGGGCTTCTGGAACTGATTAACGACCTATTGGATCTATCCAAGATCGAAGCGGGGATGGCTGTTCAGTACAAGGAACCCCTGCTGATGGAGGAACTGCTCGGAAGGGTCCGCGAGCTGATGCTTCCGGAGGCCGAGGCAAAGGGCCTGAGGCTGGAGCTCGACGTAGAACCGCCCCTTCGGCTGGTAAAGGGGGACAGGAATAACCTGGAGGGGGTATTCACCAACCTGGTCGGCAATGCCATTAAATATACCCCGGAGGGCGGGGAGATCACCATCCGCGCCACAGGGGAGGGTGAGAACGTGCGGATAGACGTCTCCGATACGGGTATCGGCATAGCGAAGCAGGACCTTCCGAGGATATTTGACCGCTTCTACCGGGTCAAATCGGAGAAGACGAGGCAGATCGTCGGAACGGGCCTGGGCCTGAGCATTGTCAAGCATATCGTGGAGGCCCACCTGGGCACAATCTCCGTTGAGAGCGAGGAGGGGGGCGGGTCTACCTTTACCGTGGTGTTGCCAGCGGCATCGGTGCAGAGTCGATAGGAGGGGCAGAGGGTCATGAGGGTGGAACTGAGCGAGGACAGGGATAGGTTGGCCAAGAGGCTTCAGAGGATCACGGGGGAGAACGCGATGCTCTGCTACCAGTGTAAGAAATGCACCCTGGGCTGCCCGTCGGCCTACGCCATGAAGCTGAAACCTCATGAGCTGATGAGGGCCCTTCAGTTGGGGTTGGAGGACCAAGTCCTCTGGTCGGGCACCATGTGGATCTGCCTTTCCTGCGAGACCTGTAATACCCGATGTCCTCAGGACATCAACATCTTGAAGCTTATCGATGGGCTGCGCGCATACTACCTCAGAAGGGACTACTACAATCCGGTGAAGGAGCTTCCCATGATGCACCGTCTCTTCCTGAAGCTGGCCCGTCGTTTTGGGCGAATCTATGAATTGGGGCTGGTGCTCATCTTGAACCTCAAAATGGTGAATCCCTTCAAGGACATCGATATGGCCATGCCCATGTTCCTCAGGGGGCGATTGCGGCTCTTTCCCCATAGAAGCGAGGGGGCGAGGGAGTTGCGGCAGGTGATATCCAGGCTCCGGGCGATGGAGGAGGAAACGTGATGCGGTATGCCTATTTTCCCGGCTGTTCCCTCGGCGCCTCGGCGTCCGACTACGATCTCTCCCTCAGGGCGGTATGTCGAGCCCTCGACGTCGAATTGGTCGAGGTGAGGGATTGGGTATGCTGCGGTGCCTCATCGGCCCATGCCACATCGCACCTGCTGTCCATTGCCATGCCGGTGCTGAGCCTTTCCCATGCCGAACAGGATGGGTTTGATCGATTGGTAGCACCGTGTCTTGCCTGTTTATCGCGGTTTAAGGCCGCCAACAAGGAGATGCAGGAAGATCCCGAGGTGAGGGAGAAGATTCATCGGGCCTTCGATTATCACTACCGGGCAACGGTGAGGGTCTACCATCCCCTTGAGGTGATGGTGGAGGAGGGGATGGTGGACAGGATCCGCTCCAGGGCCAGGAGGAAGCTCTCCGGTTTGAGGGTGGCGTGCTACTACGGGTGTGTTCTCACCCGACCCCCTAAGGTTGCCCAATTCGATATCTGCGAGAATCCCCAGAGCATGGATAGCATCATCAGGGCCCTGGGCGGCGAGCCCCTGGAGTGGTCCTATAAAACCGAATGCTGTGGGGTGAGCATGACCCTGACCCGGACCGATATCGTCCTCAAGCTGAGCAATGACATTCTCCGGGAGGCCAAGGAAATGGGGGCCCATGCCATCGCGGTGTGCTGTCCCCTCTGCCAGGCGAACCTGGACACGCGGCAGCTCCAGATCGAGGAAAAGTACCGGGTTCACTACGGGATCCCCATTCTCTACTTCACCCAGCTGATGGGGTTGGCCTTCGGTGCTTTTCCCAAGGAGCTGGGCCTGGAGAAGCTCATCACCAGCCCTCGTGATGCCCTGGAGGTATGCGGGTTGATGTGAGGGTTACCCTCCTGAGTACGAGGCGAGGGCAGCGGCGAATATTCCGATCATCCCCAGTCCCAGGATGAATTTCATCAGGGTTCCCCCTAAGAATCCCAAAAGGCTTCCGTAACCAATCCTCAATGCCCCTCCAAGGCTTCGGCCGCCCAACAGTATCTCCGGAATGACCGCCCCCAGTGACGGTTCCCGGGTTGCCAGAGAAAATTGGTCATAAAAATATCATTAAAGAAAGAGAGAAAGGGATAAATCGCGGAACGGAGCGAAACCCATTGGCTTTCTGCCGCGGGGGTGAGGGGACGAACGGCCTTTTCAATCCTGGCAACTCCTGAATCCCTTACTATGCGAGAAAGGCAGATAGGCACGAAAATAAGAAAAATACAGCCCAAATATGGGAAAAATCCAGATATGGGAAGAGAATCCTTGCATATCCAAGAGGAAACGCGGATTTCGGCCATTTTCGAATTTGACCGATTTTAACGATAGATTATTATAATCATAGCTATGATTAAGAAACTTCAAACAGTGAGAAATCTAAGGCAAAAGGTTTATGAATCCATAAGGGATTTCGTTGTTAGCAACGAGCTTCCTCCCGGATCCAAAATAAATGAAGATGCATTGGCTGGAGATCTGGGTGTAAGCAAGACACCGGTGAGAGAAGCCCTGTCAAAATTAGCGCATGATGGTATTGTTGAAATTATACCCAATCGCGGTGCCTTTAAGGTGAAGTTATCTAGAGAGGATATATCTGAAATTATGCTTATCCGTGAGGCGACAGAGGGCCTATGCATCCGACTCGCTGCAAGAAATGTCACCACTAAAGTAATCAAAAAGCTGAAGTCTGTTGTTGATGAATTCGATGAAAATGAGCTCGATAGGGATCTATCCCGCTACCCAGAGGCAGATCTGAGATTTCATAAAATAATATACGATTTGTCCAATAGTACGAGATTAATTCGCCTCATTGAGAATTATTTCTATCTAACCCATATGTTGAGGTTACAATATTTCAGAAATCCGGAACGGGTAAAGCGTTCATTGAAAGGACATAGAGAACTCATAGACGCTCTGGAGAAAAGAGACGGCGAACTGGCTGAAAAAATCCTCAAGAAGATTCTGCGGTCTGTGTGTAATTATCTAACAGAGAATGCTTCGGGAAATCAGATTTTCCTATGAGGAGGGAACAAGGTGGCTGGTCAAGGTTTAATCCTTATAACCATGGACGAGGTTAGACAGGATCATTTAAGTTGCTATGGGTACGACAAGATTCAAACGACGAACATAGATTCGATAGCGAAATCGGGGGTTACCTTTGAAACGTGCATTAGCTCATCTTGCTTTACCCCGATCAGTCACGCAACGATATTGACCGGCGTTTACCCCCCGGTTCATAAGGTGAGAAACCCCTACAGTCCTGTAATGTCGAAGGCCCTTGCCTCAACGTTAAAGGAACATGATTATCGTTGCGCGGGATTTGTTGGCGTCGGGTTTCTGGGCTCATCTCTTGGGTTTGATGTGGGTTTCGATTATTTCGACGAACCATCAGGCGAGGAGGCCTGGGCATCACACCGGTACAAAGAGGATGACATCGGTTTCTTAGGGGGGAATTGGTGGTTTGATCGGATGTTGAGCTGGTTGAGGGAAAATCACAGGCGCAATTTCTTTATCTGGGGCCACTACTTCGAATGTCACCTCTTTGCGGAGAGAGCGTTGTTGAAGAAAAAGAAGATAAAAGAAGGAGAGTTATCCGAATTTGGCTATTACGATGCCAAGATCAAGCATATGGATGAGGTGCTCTTCCTCCCCCTTACAGAGACCTTGAAAGCTTTAAACGCCTTCGATCGGACAACCATTATTGTTACATCCGACCACGGCACTAATTTTGGGGAGCATCCCGTGCCGGCTCTGCCGCTTGCCGGGGAGGAGATTCGATACCCGCAACATACGACGATGTATGACTGCGACCTCAAGGTGCCCTTGATCATAAAAAGCAAACGGCTGCCCGAGAACAAGAGAATAAGAGGTATGGCAAGATCGGTAGACCTTGTTCCCACCATATTGGAGTTGTTAGACATTCCGATTCCCGGGAAGTTCAACGGGGTTAGCCTCCTTCCCTTCATAAGGAAAGGGGAGGTTGATGGACTGATTGCTTACTCAGAGGATCTCTTTGAGGAGAGAGGTGGTGTTGCGCTTCAAGCCATTCGGACGGACAGATATAAGTTGATACGGAATAATACCACCGGTGTCGAGGAATTCTATGACCTGGAGACCGATCCCTCGGAACACAGAAATCTCATGGGGAATCCGACCAAAGAGCTTTTCTTCATAGCAAGGGAAATGAGGAAGCAACTGGATACATTCCTGGAAACAGAGGATGAAACCAAGGAGATCTCGGGGGAGAATCGGGAAATGATAGAGTCTCGGCTGCGGATCCTGGGATATATAAAGTAGTGCTCAAAGAACGTTGAAAGGAGGCCAAACGATGGTAACAAAGGTTGTGGTGCTGGGGTTGGATGGATTTAATCCAGACTTAGTATATCAGTGGAGAAACGATCTACCCAGCCTTTCGTCCATGATGAGCAAAGGTATTTTTGGCAAGATTGAAAGCACGGTGCCGCCGATTACCCCCCAGGCATGGACCTGTGCCCAAACGGGAAAGAATCCCGGTCAGTTTGGGTTTTGGGATTTCCGTTATCGAGATGAGTTTAGCTATGGGGAGGCGAGACTTGTGAACTCGAAAAAAGCAGCAGCGGCTGATCCCCTCTATCGGATTCTCCCTCGTTATGGGAAGAGGGTTGGAATGATCAACGTGCCTGTAACCTATCCTCCCCCAACCATCCCGAACGGTTATTGCGTTTCCAGCTTTATGACGCCCAATACGGAAGTAGATTTCACCTATCCCAAAGAGCTTAAAGAGGAGATTACCCGGTTATTTGGTGAGTACATTCTCGACGCCTCAACCCCCGATATGAACTACAGACGAATGGATAAGGAAGCAGTTCTCAAGAGGATCTACGATATGGACAGGCAGAAATTTGACATCTTAAAACATTTTATTAAAGGCAAGAGCTGCGATTACATCTTCACGGTCATCATGGGTACGGATCGAATGCCCCATCTCTTTTATCGATATTTTGATGAAAGGCATATTCGATACGAGGCAAATCCTCACTATAAGGATGCATTGAAGGGCCACTATAAGTTCTGTGATGAGAATATCGGCGAAATCCTGCAATTGCTCCATGGTGAAACGGTATTTATCGTTCTGAGCGACCATAGCGTCCAGAGGTTGGATGGGAGGATCAATTTAAACGAATGGCTGAGAAGAGAAGGATATCTGGTGCTTGGCGCTCGTCCAACTGAACCCGTAGTCCTGGGGAATGCCGCAGTGGACTGGTCGAAGACCAAGGCGTGGGCAACAGGGTATACCGGACAGATTTATCTAAACGTTGAAGGGAGAGAGCCTCAAGGGGTCGTTACGCAAGGTGAGTATGATTTCCTCCTGAACGAGCTTTCCGAAAGACTGCTGGCCATCCCCGACGAAAAGGGCAACAAGCTGGATACCAAGGTTTTCAAAAGGGATGACATCCACTTTGGGGATTTCGCCCAGTTCGGCCCAGATCTCTTTATCTATTTCGATAACTGTCATTGGAATATCGATGAGGCCCTTGGGTTCGACTCTATTTACTCCTACGACACCTCCTTGGGACCAGATGATGGTGCCCATGGGCCCCAGGGATTCTTCGCAATGACGGGCCCCGGTGTACCCCGCATGGGGGAATTATTTGATATAACCCTTGTCGATATCGCCCCCACAGTCTGCCACCTCATGGAGGTCCCCATCCCACCTGATATGGAAGGCAGAGTCCTTACCGAAGAAGAATCAACGGAGATCTACTCCGAGAAAGGGGCGGAGGATGTGAGACAACGCCTTCGGGGATTGGGCTATTTCAGAAAATAGCAGGAGGTTTCACGATGGCCAAGCCAGGGAGCAGGCCCAAGATCTTTATATTTGGCATCGATGGAGCTGTTCCCGAGTTTGTCAAAAAATTCGCCGATGAGGGCAAGCTGCCTAATCTCAAGAGGCTGATGGATAACGGGGTCTTCGGCGATCTCGCAACGACACTGCCTGGTGTTTCTCCGACGGCCTGGGCTTCATTTGCGACAGGACACGAACCCACAAAGCATGGCGTTGTGGATTTTGTCTGCAAGAAAGCCAACTCTTACGACATGGAACTTCAAATGCACCGCTCACATGTCAATGACAAGGGGATGAGGATTTACGAAAAGAACAGAATTACCAAGGCCTTTTGGGAGATAGCGGATGAAAAGGGATTAAGACCCATTGTAATTCATCTCCCTGCTACCTTTCCTCCAGATCGAATGCGGCGAGGGATAATGATCTCAGGCATGGGGATCCAGGATTTAAGGGACACCTTTGGTGTCACATCCCTCTATTCCACAGAGCCCATCAAATTGGCTGGGATCGAATCAAAAGCGCTGGTGAAAAAACTTCATGACCCGTGGTTGGTATCGGAAGTGGAGGGACCTCTTGGGGCGAAAATACCCCTCTATTTCAAGAGGGAAGATGACCAACTTCTCATTGCGACGGACAAAACTCAATCACCTCTTGTTAAGCTCAGGGCAAAACAATGGAGTCCCTGGGTCAGCCTTTCATTCCCAGTTAGAGAAGGAGAGATTATTGAGGGAGTAACTCAATTTAAGCTTCTGGAGTTGGATGGTGATAAGGTGCAGCTTGTCCGGATACCTGTCCAACCCTCCCCCTACCATCAGATAACCCCCTATACCCATCCCCCTGAACTGGGAGGGGAAATCGCGGAACATATCGGACACTATAAGATTCTCGATCGAACAGAAGATGGGATGGATAATGAGACATTTCTGGAAGATGTATGGGATCGGATTGAAAAGAAGGCGGAGATCACCAAGCACCTGATGCGCTCCCGAGATTGGGATATCTTCGTATCCTATGTGCATACCCTGGATAACGTTCAGCATGTGATGTGGCGCCATATCGATCCGACTAATCCAAATCACGATCCAGATGAGGCGAGACTCTGGGGAGATAGCATTGAGAAGGCCTATCAAAAGGTGGATTGGTTTGTGGGCGAGGCCATGGACCTCATGGATGAGGATCATACGATTGTATTGATGGCGAGCGACCATGGTGGCTGCAGCGTCCATAAATGGATTCATATAAATACCTGGTTACATGACCATGGATATCTCGGGACCCTTGAAGAAGGGGAGGCAGCCCGGGCAAAGCAGATGACTTATCGGGTCTCTGGCAGTCCTCACTCTCGACCAGTGGATTGGGAGGCAACCAAGGCCTACGTTATTGGGGCGGGAGGGATCTACGTGAACCTAAAAGGAAGGGAGCCCCTGGGAGTCGTTCAAAGGGGCCGTGAATATATTTCCCTTAGAAATGAAATTGCGAGAAGGCTTCAGGAAATCCTTGATCCTGATAATGGAAGGAGAATGTGCAAGAAGGTTCTGTTTCGAGAACAGATTTGGCGGGGGCCCAAGGCTGAGCTCATGCCGGATATTGTACCCATATTCGAGCAAGGCTATACCATGGCCATGGAAGATGTTTTTGGAGAGGTTCTGGTTGGTGTTGCCTTCTATGAAAAAGCCTTCGGCAGGTGGTCTGGAACTCACGGCGGCCCATTTGATCCATGGGAAAATGCCGGGATCTTTTTGGCATACGGGCCCCATGTGAAAAAGGGACTCCACTTGGAAGGTGCGGAGATCATCGATATCGCTCCCACCGTACTCCACATCTTGGGCATCGAGATTCCAGAAGATATCGATGGAAAGGTCCTGGAGACAATATTTGAATGAGACTTCCATTTCGGCTTTTGGCGACGATACGATGCTCTGATTGTAACGGTCAGCCCAAAAGTTGGGTTCTCTACTCAGGAGGGAACAACGAGAATGAAACAACCAAAGGCATTCGCATCTATTCCCGTTCCAGAGCGAACAGAGAAGCCCCGTGAGGTAGGCATTTCCATGATCATTGATTGGGGGATGGGGCTTTCTTTGCAGGAGGACAGCATTGAGGGGCCATCCGAATACATTGATTTAGCCAAAGTGGCAGCGGGAATCTCGCGTCTGTATTCAGCTGACTATTTAAAGAGGAAGATCGAGCTCTATCGAGAATACGATATAGATCCGTTCCCCGGTGGCCTCTTCTTTGAACTCGCCTACAAACAGGGGACGTGGGAAAAGTTCATCGAAGAGGCCTTGGAGGTGGGCTACCGAGCCATTGAAGTCTCCGATAACCTCTTGGATATTGAAGCGAAGGAAAAGCACCACGCTATTAAAAAGATCGTCGAAGAGATGGGCGTAGAGGTTCATGGGGAGGTTGGGAAAAAAGAGGGCGCTGGAGCTGATGATGATGCCCTGGTGGAAGATATCGAAGGATGCCTCGCTGCGGGGGCAAGAAATGTGTTTGTGGAGGCAGTTGAGCTGTTCGTAGGCGGGTTTAATGAATCACTGATAAGGAAGATCTTCGAGCGCTTTCCCATGAGGTCAGTCATCATTGAGCTCCCTGTTTTGATTCTGCCTGGAACCCATCACTATGATGTCTGTGAGATCGCATCTAAGCTTATCAGCCGGCTTGGTCCAGACATCAATCTGGCCAATATATATCCGGCAGATATATGGATAATCGAACTGCTGCGTCGGGGGATGGCTGGAGACACATCCAACCCTTTGGGGGCGTATCGGCTCGCCGGATTTGAGGACAAAAGCACCACATAGCAAGGTCCTGAAAGTGCAGTCATGGTTTTGATCTTCAGATCCCTATCAAGGGGGAAAGGAGGGTGATACAAAGGAAGAGGATGAAAATAACACAGGAGGAAAGGCTTAAAAGCGCGGTTTTTTGACCTTTGGATCCCTTTCAATGGGTAAGAAGGAGGGTATTACTATGAAGAAGAGCATGGGATTATGTTTGGTGGTGATAGGGTTTGCATTTCTCACCTTCAATATTCAACCCATCATGGGGGCAGGGGAGTATCCCAGCAAACCTATCCAGATGCTGGTAGCCTACAGGGCGGGTGGAACGACCGACACGATGGCGAGGATGTTGGCCAAACCCGTAGGGGACATCCTTGGACAGCCCGTGGTGGTGGTCAACAAACCAGGGGGTGGGGGTGGCGTGGCAGCAACGGCTTTGAAAAATTCCGAGCCTGATGGGTATACCCTCTGTATGAGCACGGCCATCACCTTCACCTTTAATCCCCATGTGGGGAAATTCGAATATACCCTTGACGATTTCGAATTTATTGCCGCTGTCGCTAAATTCCAGGAGGCCTTCGTATCCACTCCGGATAAACCCTGGAGGGACTTCGAGGGGTTGGTTGACCATGCCAAAACTCATCCCGGGCTAACGTGGGCATCAATGGCCCCTATCGATAAGGTATTCCTGGGCTACATTGGCAAGAAGGAGGGAATTGAATGGCGTCCCGTTCCCACTAAGGGGGGAGCAGGTGTGGTAGCGGCAGTCCTCGGAAAACACGTGGATTTCGGATTTAGCGGCGGAATCCATTACTCCTATGCCAAGGCCGGGAAGATGATCGTGTTGGCCACGCCTAGGCCGGAGCGACTGGCGGACTTTCCAGATGTGCCTACCCTGAAGGATTTGGGCTATGATGTTGAGATGTCAAACTTTAACACAGTGGCCGCCCCGAAAGGGACCCCACCTTCCGTTGTGAAAAAGTTGGCAGATGCCTTTTCAGAGGCGGTGAAAGACTCGAATTACGTCGATCTTCTCGAAAACAAGATCCATTTCCCTCCTTTCTTTCTGGGACCAGTCGAGCTGGAAAAGACCATTCGATCAGATAGCGAATCCTACCGGAAAATGATCCAGTACGTAAAGGAGTGAGATGAGGGGTAAAATGGGGAAAGGGGTGCCAAAATCCCCTTTCCCCTGGGGCCCACGATGAGAAGGGCGGATATCGTTACCGCAGCTATTTTGTTTGTGGCCGGTCTTTTGACTGTTTTTGTGATCATTCCGCTGCAGACCACTGCGGGGGAAAGGTATGGACTCCCCCCCGCCTTTTTCCCCACCTGTAGTATGGCTGCCGCGACAGCATTTTCCTTGCTCCTTTTGTTGAGGAGCCTTGTTCAGTCCAGGGGAGATGCGGTCCTCCCCGCTTCCCTGACTTCGAGGAGTTGGCTTCATATTGGTTCGGTCTCTGCCCTTCTATTTCTTTGCCTCGGAGTCATTAAGTATTTAGGCTTTATTGTAGGCGGAATTCTGATGGTGGCCTCCTTTATGATATACATGCGAGAGAGGAGGCTGGTTACCATCTCGCTCGTCTCAATTATCACTCCTACCTCAATCTATTTCATTTTGTGGAACTTCTTACGCATCCTTCTGCCATGAGGGGTTAAGTCTGTGGAGCAGGTCCTCGCGGGATTCATAGACGTATTTACCGTCGTAAACATACTGTACATCGCCTTAGGGATCACCATGGGGATTTTCGTTGGGGCCGTTCCGGGATTGAACGGTCCCATGGCCATTGCCATCGCCGTTCCTCTGACGTTTTTCCTGAGCCCCCTTGCAGCCATTACCTTTCTGGTAGGGATTCTTAAGGGATCAAGGTATGGGGGGTCCATCTCCGCTATTCTATTGAACACTCCCGGTGACCCAGAGGCCGCAGCGACCTGTTTTGATGGCTATCCCCTGGCCAGGCAAGGAAAAGCGGGGAAGGCACTCAAGATGGCCCTCTACGCCTCTGTCTTTGGCGACACCTTCAGCGATCTGGTATTGATCATGGTTGCTGCCCCCATTGCTCTCATAGCCCTGAAGATGGGCCCTCCGGAGATTACCGCGGTGATCATCTTTGCCTTAACGATCATCGCATCAGTATCCGGGGGCTCTCTGCTTAAAGGACTTATAGCCGCTGCTTTCGGCATTTTTATTAACTGCGTGGGGCTGGACCCCGTGACCGCAACACCAAGGCTCTGCATGGGCTTTATCGAATTACAAGATGGCATCCCCCTGATGGCCATCGGTATTGGAATGCTTGCTCTTTCGGAGGTCATCATACAGATCGAGGAGCATGCAATCACCCCAGAGGAGTCCATATCTCTTGGCAAGAAGACCAAAAGGGAGGATCAAACCCTTTCCTTTCATGAATTTAAGGGCTGTCTGAAGACGATACTTCGCTCCAGTGTAATCGGCACTGGCGTAGGGGCTTTGCCGGGTCTTGGGGCCACTATTGCCGCCTTTCTGGGTTATGGCGCCGCTAAGCGCGCTTCGAAGACGCCCGAGAAGTTTGGAAAAGGAACCCTAGAGGGTGTTGCTGCTGCAGAAGCTGCCAACAATGCGGTGGTGGGGGCGAATCTGATCCCGCTTTTTACCCTGGGAATTCCCGGTAATGTGGCAGCAGCGATACTCATAGGGGCTTTCATGATCCATGGGGTGATCCCGGGACCACTCATGTTTCAAGAACATGGCCGCCTCATCTATGGAATCTATGGAGCCTTGCTTGTCGCAAATTGTTTAAATTTGGTCATCGGCAGTTTTGGATTGAGGTTCTTTGCCAGGGTAATTCAAATTCGGAAACAGATCATCTACCCGGTGATCATTATCTTTTGTATAACTGGGGCTTATATGGCGGACAACAGCCTCTTTGCGGTGGCCTTGATGATCATCTTTGCCATATTGGGATATTTCATGAAGAAACTCGATTTTTCCTTTGTGACATTTATCATCGGATTTGTGCTCGGTCCTATATTGGAGCTCTCCCTCAGGCAGACGTTGATTTTATCGAAAAATAACCCGATGATGCTGCTTAATCGCCCGGTATCATTAGCCTTTTTAATACTTACAGCATTTTCCATATGGAAACTTGGTTTTCGCCAAAAAAAATCAGGATAATAAGGGAAACTCAAATAATTCTTTGTAACTCTATAATCTCCTTATCTCCAATCGATCAGGGGTAGAAAAACCAGTGATTCTTCCTGCATAAGAAGGGAAGGTTATGGTAATGAGTGAGATATATACTCGATTGGCAAATCACCTGCATGCGATGGGTTACCCTATCAAGGAGGGTTTGGACGAAATATTGAGGGCCAATTTCAATCCATTGGAGGCGGAAGTTGTCTTAGCGCTTCCCACAAATAATATTCCCCTGCAACCGCTAAGCATTGATCACATCGTTAGCAAGGTTGATCTTCCCAGAGAGGAATTGATTGAAGTGCTGCAGGGGCTTGCGCGACGGGGGCACGTATTTTCGGGCAAAACGGAAAAAGGCGAAAAGGGATATGCCCTGGTACACAGGGGCTTCGGAGGATTTGCTCAGGTTTCCTTCTGGAAAGGGGAGAGGAGTCCATTCGCAAAGAAGATGGCCGATCTGTTGGACACGTACTATCAGGGCAAAACATTGATGCAGTCAATTGAGACACAAACCAAGAGGTTTCAGTTCATTCCTCTTAACAAAACCATTGAGCCCCAGATGCAGGCGGTATATCCCTTTGTCATGCTGGAGAAAGTTGTGGAGAAAGCACGATCGATTGCCGTTGCCCATTGCCCCTGCCGTATGCGCGGTCAGTTGCAAGGGCGGGGGTGCGACTATCCCTTAGAGGTGTGCCTTAAATTTGATGAAATGGCCGACCATTTGATCGAGAATGAACTCGCCAGAGAGGTAACCAAGGAAGAGGCTTTAGAGATCATAAAGAGGAGCGAGGAGGCCGGCCTCGTGCACTTTGTGGATAACGCCATGGGCGATATAAAACACAATTGCAACTGTTGTAGCTGTCATTGTTGGGCGCTGAGTCCCATAAAGGAGAGAAAAATCCCAAGAGACGTTATTATGGCCACCTATTTCATCAGGGAGACGGATGAAGGGAAATGCTCGGGGTGTGGTGCCTGTGTTGACGTTTGCCCGGTTGATGCCCTCACGATGGGCGATGATTTTCCCATTGTTGATCGGGACTGGTGTGTGGGTTGTGGCCTTTGTAGTGCTCAATGCCCCACTTCCGCTGCGAAATTGAGGCCGAAGTCGGATCACATCCCGGCGAGCAATTTTAGGGAACTCCATGAAAGGATATTGGCCGAAAGGGGTTTGAGAAAGGCTTGATGCGGCGAACCGGATCCAGTCCCTTGATTTTTAACGAGATAGCCTTGTTTTGACAAACGTTGTCGGCGCTTTACCGGGCGATCAGCGAGGTGGTGGCCAGGAACCGGATTGCTAGCCGGCTCTTCTCACCCATGGACGACCGGTTGTATGGAAAGAGACCGAAGCCCTTCTCTATCCCCCAATGGGCAAGGTATAGATAAGGCGCGCGCGATGCCCCGGGGATATGCGGGTTGATGTGAGGGATAACAAGTCCCTACCCTGCGAGGGCGGCGACGAATATTCCGATCATAACTAGTCCCAGGACGAATTTCATCAGGGTTCCCCCTAAGAATCCCAGCAAGCTCCCCCAGCCGATCTTCAGTGCCCCTTTCAGGTTTCGGCGGCCCAACAGCATCTCCGGAATAACCGCCCCCAAGAAGACGCCCACGAGGAGGCCAACGATACTGAGGGCCACAAAGCCGACGATTCCCCCGATGATGGCCCCCCAGATCCCGTACTTCGTCGCCCCAAATCGCTTTGCCCCATATGCTTCGGCCGCATATTCAAGGAGCAGAGCTCCTATGGAGATCCCGCCAAGGACGGCGAGCACCGGGAAGGTTACTTCCTCAAATCCAGTCCATATGCCGTAGACCAGGGTTCCCGCAAAGATGAGGGGAGTGCCGGGCAAGGCGGGCAGAACGGTCCCCGCCAGCCCGACGAGAAAGAGGGCGATCACCATGATCCACAGGATGATCTGCCAAAACATTACCCCGCTATTCTAGCAGGGACTGGATAAAAAGCCAGCTTTTTCCCGAAGATTCCGGAATGGGGAGAAATCCCCAGTTATTCCTGGTCGAATAGTGCTGCGGAAAACTCCCGTCACCCTTGACATAAACGATTAATTGAGTTATTTTGGAATCGATACTTCCATTTTGAGGCGCAAAATGGAATTACTAAGTCGCTTTCTTCCGATTCCGGATCAGAGCTTTTTCCTGTTCGGGCCGCGCGGGACGGGGAAGTCCACTTGGCTGCGGCACCGCTTCCCTAAAGCACTCTTCGTCGATCTGCTGAAACCCAACGAGTACCGCGAGATGAGCGCGCGGCCGGAGAGGCTGGTCGAGCTCATTGGTGGATCACCAGGTGTGGAAACGATCGTGGTGGACGAGGTCCAACGGGTACCGGAGCTCCTCAACGTAGTCCACAGCCTGATGGAGCAGCCCGATCTCCGGAGGTGCTTCGTGCTAACAGGCTCTAGCGCCCGCAAACTCCGAAGAGGTGGGATCGACTTATTGGGTGGCCGGGCCATCATACGGACGCTGCATCCGTTCATGGCGGCCGAGCTGCCCGACTTCGAGCTCGAATCAGCTTTGAAGTGGGGGCTTCTACCACTGGTAGTCGCCTCTCGCCAGCAGGAGGAGGTCCTGGACGCTTACTCCGCATTATATCTCCAGGAGGAGGTCCAGTTGGAAGGATGGGCTCGAAATGTCGGAAACTTTGCCCGCTTTCTTGAGATAATAAGCTTCTCGCACGCGGTCGTGCTTAACGTCAGCAATGTTGCGCGGGAGTGCCAGATCGAGCGCAAAACCGTGGCGGGCTATGTGGAGGTACTTGAGGATCTGCTGCTCTCATTCCGACTCCCAGTTTTCGCCAAGCGCGCCAGGCGAGCAACCGCCTCACACCCCAAGTTCTATCTCTTCGATGCGGGCGTATACCGTTCGTTGCGGCCCCGGGGACCTCTGGACCGGGCTGAGGAAATCGACGGCTGCGCTTTCGAGGGGTTAGTAGCCCAGCACCTTAGGGCGTGGATGGCGTACTCGGGCCGGGACTGCGAGCTCTACTTCTGGCGGACACGCTCGGGCGTTGAAGTGGACTTCGTTGTGTACGGGGCCAGTGGCTTCTGGGCTCTTGAAGTCTCAAACACAGCCCGAGTCAGGCCCCGCGATTTGATGGGACTTAAGAGTTTCACGACTGACTACCCGGAGTGCGAGCCTATGCTCCTGTATCGGGGGAAAGAGCGACTGCTGATAGACGGAATCTGGTGCGTCCCCGGCAACGAGTTCCTTCGCGGACTGAACCCTTCCGGCGGGTTGACAGAATGGCTGCATGGATGATGGTCATCAGTAAGGAAATTCCTCTCACTAGTTAAAGCTTCCTGTCCAAGAATAGGAGATCACCTCCCTGTATTGGGGAAATGCGACTTGACTACTTCCCCTCAACTCGGAATCAGGTGGGTGAGCTAATAACCTAACGACTCCCTTTACCAGGTAATTGGTAATGGTTAAAGGGATTCTGATCAGTTCAATCTCCGTCATTCAATATTGTTTTGCTACCTCGAGGCATACTTATGCCCTAAAAGCTCTCACGCTTCCTACCACGCCCTTGGCAGAGCTTTCGTAAGATCGTGCGAAATCCGCTGCCTGGCAACAATGTCATGGGCTCTTTGGTCAAACGTAAGCCATGTCCCCCTGATTTCCTTAGCAAGGGCGGCATAGCAAGCATCATATCCGGTTAGCCCTTTTTGCACAAAACGGCTTGCCCGAGTGGCTAAGCTCTCCGTCATCGGCTGCCTGAGAATTCCACTATGTAGGATGGGCATCATACCCTTGACAAAAGCGTCCTGACCGGAGGGATGGATGCGACACAATACCGCATACACTTCAAAACAAAATAACTCGGGAACAGCGAAGAACTCGGGATGATCTATCAATCTCCCGAGCACGGCATCCGCATTGGGATGGCTCTCATCCTTCAAGAACCAACGAACCGCAACTGAAGCATCCAGAACCCAGATCATTTCGCATAGCCTCGCAATTCTCGAAGGAGATCA
>SMTZ1_10002806_pt1 | contig 17492 bp, 29 predicted proteins | sample DeeMarSWOR136_30_FD_25667 | JGI IMG/M metagenome (IMG submission 25667)
TGCCTGTTTTTTTTTGTGCCAGGGGCACCCCGCTTTTTTTGTTGGAGGAAGCGGGGTGCTTTTGTTTTTCGCATTTTTTTTCTGGTTTTCAATCACCCTGATGGCTTCGCACCTTTTATCTGGTTTTCACATTTCTCGTGGCTTCGCAGGTTTTAGTTGGTTTTCATATCTCTTTTTGGCTTCCGCACTTTTATTATGGTTTTCATAGCCTATCTGGCTTCGCATTTCTTTACTGGTTTCCAAAGGTTTTTTTTGGCTCGCACATAGCTAATGGTTTTCATGTTTTGAGTTGGCTTCGCATTTTGCTTTTTGGTTTTCAATTTCAATCTGGCTTCGCAAAAATTGTATGGTTTTCATGTTACACGTGGCTTCCACATTTTTCCATCTGGTTTTCAAATTCCGTGTGGCTTTCGCAAAAGTACCCTGGGTTTCAATTTTTCATTTGGCTCGCACATAGCTAATGGTTTTCATGTTTTGAGTTGGCTTCCGCAAATTTTATATGGATTTCAAAGTATATCCGGCTTCGCAGGTTTAATATGGGTTTCATATTAATTGTGGCTTCCGCATTTTTGAAATGGTTTTCAATGGATCCTTGGCTCGCAAATTTAATTTGGGTTTCATAGTGATACTGGCTTCCGCATCTTTCCTATGGTTTTCAAATTCCGCTTGGCTTCACATATCTCTATTGGGTTTCATTTAGACCTGGGCTCGCAACGTCTTTCTGGGTTTCTACCATATTTTATGGCTTCCGCAAAGACGAAATGGTTTTCATTTTTTAAGGTGGCTTATCCTTTTTCATTACTCACACCAGGGTTGTCACTGTCACTGAACGGGTTGAAAGGAGGCTTGACATATGTTGAATGACCCGGTATTTTGTCGATGGCATAAGGGTTTGTCACAGGCAGTCCTTTCATCCTGCGTGCTATGGACCAGTAATGTGCAAGGAATATTTTCACCATGCGTCTCCTTGAACGGAAACAAGCGTGTTTCTTGTTTTTAGCGGCTTTTTTATCATGATCATCAATGAGTTTGTACTGCCTGGCAAGATACTGGTCGTACAAGCTCCTATAAACAGGTGTGCGTTTCATGAAAAAACTGTCAGCGATTTTCCAAGCCAGTGTTTTGAGTTTCGGGTTGTAATGGATTTTTTTACCCTTATTTTTTGGTTGCGCTCCTTCCGGGTCCAGACCGCAGTGTCTCCATAAGCTGCTTACATGCGGGTATCCCTTGTAAAAAAGTTTATTTTTATTTCCATCATGCCGTATTTCCTTCAACAGTTTCCATGTTTTTTCAAGATCATCAATCTCGGAGCATACCTGGTTCCCCTTGCTGTCAAAAATTGTTATTTCGCAGTATCCAAAGTTTTTCAAAAGATTGCTCGACAATACAGTTCCGATCCCTTTCAGTTTTTTCAGCCATTGGTTATAGATTTTTTCATATTTGAGGCATTCTTCCATCATTTTCTTGTATTTCTGCTCGATTTTTTTTGTCTCCTTCGAAAGCTCAAATAGTTTCTGTATGTGCTGTTTTTCATTCTCAGTTATTTTGTTCTTCAGAACAAGTTTTCCCAGGTAGAACGGCAGTTTTTTGTCATTGAATTTTTTGTCAAAATTCTTTTTATCTTTTTTTTCTTCAGGTTTTGACAATGGTATGCCTTCCGTTTTTCTTCTCACTATGTCCCTTATCCTGTTCTGCTGCGCGATCCTCACACCCTGGTATCCATAATACGCATCGTTTGTGAGTTTTGTCAATGCATAGGATATGTCATCATTTTTATCTTTTTTCTCAATATTTTTTTTCATAATTTTTTTCGCCTCTTTACCACATACCAAAGGAAGTTTTTTTTCTCCCTTGGTTTCTTTCATTTTTATTATTTTATTTTTTTAACAACCCCTTTTTTTAGCGCCAGGTGTTTTCACCCGGCTTTTTAGGGATAATATAATCATGGCTGCCTGTGCAACCGCATTCCCAGGTGTGTAGACCAGCATGTTTCGTGGGTCTTGTGCATGGTTTATGATGTTTAGGGCATTTTGATTTGCATAGTTTTTCTTCTACGATTACAAAAGCATTTTTATCTGGATTAAATCTTCTAAATTTTTAGTTCTCATTTATTTTTCCTCGCTTTTGTTCTTTTCTTTATAGAATTTGTTTAGTTCATTTATTAACTCGTTGAAATCATAGGTTGTCCCGATACAGCCGAGTTTTCGTTGATGAACAGAGTCAAGTATGTTATTGATTTTTTTATGTGTAAGAATGGTGTAGAAACCGTAATCGTCATCATTTCTTACCAGGCGACCTATAGTCTGCATATAAATGGATTTAGGTAGTATGTTACACCAGAAACTCCAGAAGTTCATATACGACTTCTGTCTTCTGAACTCCCGGTTATAACCGTTTTGTATCACATTATTTGGTATATGTTTGATGGGTATGCCCCATATTATTAGGAATCTGCATCCGTTGTTTTTCAATTTATTCACACCTCTGCCCCATCTTCCTTGTGATGCTGCGAATATCACGGTTTTATTACCCTGTTTGCAGCTGTTTTCATATTTTTGCCATATCTCAAGTTCTTTATGATGTGATGAATCGATACAGGCAAACGGTGTAATACCATTTTTTCGGCATTTATTAAGCACGATTTTACCTGCATCACCCGTCAGATATTTCTTTGATTTCAGGAAGACAACGTTTTCATTGAACGGGGAGATATTCAGGATGCTGATGAGATGGTCTGTTTTTTTCTGCCAGTCATTGAACCATTTTTTTTCATTTCCGCCAAGGTCGAAATCCTTATCCACATAGATGATCCCTCTACGGTTTTTATAGAACCATTCGGCTTCATTGATTATGAAGTTTTCACCGAAATTCATGGTGAGCACTTCTTCTGCAGGTGGAGTTGCACTGAAAAGCATTATTTTATCATAATCATGCATCCTGTTATTGAAGAAATTACGAAAACATATTGCTTTTCTTTCAAATCTAATTTCATCATCGTTTTTCTCTATAAAGTAGACAACATCAAAATCAGATATTGTCTTCAAGGAGTCAAAGAAATCAAGTGTTTTATCAAGTTCTCTTATATGATTATCGCTTTCAATGTATTCAGCAAGGATAGAAGCATTCAAAGATAGATACTGTAGATACGCAGTGGTCAGATTATCATTGTTGTTTAATTCCTCTTTGAATCTTACCTCTACGACTTCTGATTTTATATTTTCAGAGTGTTTAATGATCCACTGGTTCAACCTGCTCATTATATTCATGCAGGTTTGCGTGAAACTCAGTTTCTGCGGTGGCATATGTGTTATTCCTTCTGCATCTATAGTTTGTTCATTGATGAGGGCCTCTAAAGTTTTTACTGCTTTTTCAAGGTCTCTGGTTTTAAATGCGACATCATAAACACCTTCAAGTCTCTCCATAAGCATGTCAAACTCGTCTATGATTGCATAACTAAATCTTGTATCCTGAGTGATAGGCAATAGAAAATCCTTCTTAATGAAAAAATTAAAATCACATACTTTACTGAAACTCCGGGATGCAGCATTTTTTATCAATTCATAAGGACAAAGGTCAAGATGAATTGATTTGTCAATTATCTCAGTAAATTTATAGTTCTTATTGCCGTCATTCATGTAATTTAGGATAGAACCTAGCATAGACTCAGCCCTTTGTGTTAAACCATCAGATGAATAAGTTTCCTTGAAATAAGGGCACTTATCCTCATTTGAAACCAAATTATCAGTACAGCTTTTGCAAAAATCATAAATATTCTGCTCACGTTTTTCCTGTTTAACCTCCTCCTTATTCAGATTTCTCTGCATGGTTTTACCATGATAATATTTTTTTACAGATTTCTTAAAAAACGGGCACATAACCGGATGCCTTTGCCCCTTACCAATCATAAAACATAAACTATTATCCGAAGGGTTTTCAAACTGTTGCAACTGATGAGCTTTATAAAACTCAAAAGTGATAGCAGTTGTCGGAGTAAAAATAAAACTTGAGTTATTCTTAGCAATGGCCAGCTGTAGATGGGTTTTACCAAAACCTGTAGGAGCTGAGTTAATCACTACCTTCGATGCGGCATCCAATGCCTTTATCATCATAAGATTCTGTCTCTCCTGTTGCTGCTCAGAAATATGAGCTGTCTTGATTTTATATATAAGATCCGTCATATCTTTTAATTCTCTCATGTTTTTTTTCGCCTTTTTACCGCAAATTCAAAATCCGCTGTCTTTTTTTATTCACCTGGCTCATCAATAATTTTAGGGTTTTTAAGCAACTGTTTCATCCTCCGGTCTCTCGCCGCTTTTGATTTAAAGTTTTTTTCAAAAATAGTCCATACAATATATCCTTGTTTACTATGACAAGTTTTGATACATGGCTTAGGCCAATCGGATATACGCAGAATAGTAAAACCAGCCTTTAACAATTTATTATTTGTTTGCATGCTCATATTTTTTTTACCATCCCATTTTGTTTTTTATTTCTAAAGCAAATTTTTCTTTTGAATCCTCATATGAACCAGGAAACCATCCCTTGTAAAACAAGATCTCAACAGTTTTTCTTGTTTTAAGGATTCTATACCCTATATCGCACATAAAAGATGACTGTATATAAAACTCCAGAGAGTAATCATCAGGAATATTAGCAAGCTGCCTTAATTCAGCTTCCATGTTTTTATTTTGAATTGTTTTTAATTCATCTTTTTTAAAAAAAGGCTTAATAATATAGACCCCCCTTGTTTTTTCATATTTTTTACCTCTTTACCACATACCAGGGTTTTTTTTACCTGGTTCTTTCCCTAAAATTATTTATAACCAATCAAGATATTTGCTGAGAGATTGTTTTAATCTTGTTCTTTCTTTTTTCAGGTCAACTGTTTTATAAATTCCTTCCAAGATTCCTCTTGTTTTTCCTTCCATTAATAATTCATCACATCTTATTATTAGTAATACTTTATGAAAAGCTTCTATAACCCTATTTTTTTCATCTAAATTCATTTTTTCGCCTCTTATGTTTTTTTATGGTTTATCTCCTTCTTTTTTTATCCATTCCTTGATCACGTTTTCAAAAAACTGTGAAGGATTCTCTTGCTTTTTCAATATTTTAATAACATCTTCGCTTACTTCGTATTCTCCCAACAATTTTTTGGTTTCTTTACTGCGAACAGTGATTATTCCCATTTTTTATTCCTCCCACTATTTTTATTTATCTTAGCAAGTGGCAGGACTAGCATGACAACTCCTATTAAAAAAATTAATAGTGTGAAATACAGGAATTTTATTCCAAATATTGTGTATTGTTTTGTGATTACGACATATATGCTAAAAATCAGGAAAGAAAATATGCCTCCAAAGATTAATAGCATGCTCAATCCAATATAAATTTTTAGTAAATTTATCTTCATGTTTTCACCCCCTTTATCTCCTCTATTATAGATATAATGAATTTGTCAATACATTCTTTGGAGCAGAAATTTGGATTAATGGCAGCATCATCGCCCTGGACTCTTTTTTTCGGGTAAAGTTTATTAAGTTTTTCTTTTAGTATTTTGTAAAATAGGCTTTTGTTCATGCTGAATAATTTGAACTGCTCATCAGACAAGACAACGTACTCACCAGTATATTCTTCCTTTTCTATTTCTTCTCTGTCAAACAGCATTCTATTGTTTTTTTCAGATGCAACAACTTTAACCATGTCTATTATTATCTCCCAAAATTCAAAATAAGCATCCTTATTTGGTTCTGAAAATTCATATAATCCTGTTTTTTTATCTAAATAAACATACCACTCCATTGATATTTTTCCGCATATCGGACAGTATTGCCTATATGTATATGGTATGATGTGTTTTGGTAAATCTTCCACCTCTTTATCTATTATTAATTCTGGTTGTTTCATATTTTCACTCCATATTCGTTTCTTAAAATTGCGATACCGCGATCCAAATCCACCTACGATTAACAATATCATCGTTACTACAAATATTGGGGGAATATTGCATTTTATTTTATCTCTTAACTTTAATTTTTCAACCATTTTTTTTCCTCCTTATGTTTTTTTACATATTTTATCAATTTTTTCATCAATATCAATATCTATGGTTTTTTTCTTTGTTTCCTGTTTAGGGTTTTCTATTATTGGAATGGCTTTAAAATACAATGGTGTTTCTGCTTTTGTTTCTTGTTTTTTATTTTTTTCAATGCCATAGATTAAGGGAATTCCTGCGAGAATAACAGGTATTACGAATGCTAAGATTACAGCCAATTCCCGGTTTATGCCATTGAAATTTGTGATGGAATACGTCTGGCTGATATCAAAGACTTTTATAGGCATGTAAACAGCAAGCCATATGAAAACTGCTGCAACTATTGCATTACCTGGTTTCATGTGTTCACCTTCTTTTTAGTAGCTGATAATATTGTAATTATCATGCCAATTGAAATCCCTTGTATTATTCCAAACAAATAAAGCCCGTTATAAAAAATTTGTATATTTTTGCGTATCTCTTGTATTGGCATTAAAAATATCATAATTAAGCCACCAAATAATGTCACAAAAATAAACATTGTAAAACCCAGCACAAATAATTTGTTTTGTTTCATATATTCACCTCAAAATCTACTAATTTTTCTGTATATTCAAGCTGTGATTTAATATATTCAAGTTCATCTGAGAACCATAATATTTCAAAACCATCATCATGGTTACTGTCAAGATCATCTTTTATGGCAAACAAAAAGAAATCCTCGCCTTCTACTTCAAATTCAGACCCAACGGAATAAGGTATTGATTTATAATTAACGAAACTTAAATTTTTATATAATTTATTAAAGCGATTGAAATAAAAAGTATAATCACTGCTGTAATCAATATTCATAGTATAGCATAGAGAAAATTGTTTAAAAGCCAAATCATAGTTATCAACAGTAATATTCTTGGTTAAATTTTTCATATATTCTCGAAGCGGGATCATTTGTTGTTTCAAAAAAGGATGGATAGACCTGATATTATAAAAAACATTCATAATTTCTAAATCGTTTTTATAAACATTATATGTAGCTATTGCTTTTTCCATACATTCTTGTTCCCAGCTCCATTGTTCCATATGCGCTTTAAACCGCATATCAGATGTTTTTATCTCTTTATCCATTTCTTGAGTGTATTTAAAATATGTTCCTAAACAACCACTAATTATTAATATCGCTACAATAAGAAAAGCAATTGCCATTTCTTTATCTGTATTAAAAAGCAGAGACATTAGTCCTAAAAAAACAAAACTAATTCCTAAAAGTAGAATTATTAAATCAGGTTTTTCAAAAAGAAACAGATAATATGTATAATAAAATAAAAGAATTGCAATTGCTATACAAAAATATCCCGCTGTTTTAAAACTTAATTTTTTTATCCAATAATCAATTGATCCTGTCATTTTTTACCTCCGTTTTCCTCCTCCACCTTAAGCAGATCGTTGAGTATTGTACCCCAGGTGTATTTCACTTTTCGCTGTCTTTCTCCTTTACCAAGTTTGATTTCAATGATTTCGTTGCTGTTTTTTAGTTTTTCCCATTGTTCTTTTGTCAGCTGTCCGGTGTAACCACGGTAATCAGGGTTCCATACAAAACCGAGTTCTTCCAGTTTGTCCCTATATGGCCATGTGCTACATTTTTCACCGCCTTTTTCATTACCCCTTGTGATTTTAAGGTTGATGCATTCAACAGTTGGTGTAGAACCGGGTTGTGCTTGTTCTATGGTCCCGTCTTCTTTTGTTACAGTTAATCCTTTGTTAATATTTTTTTCGAATTCATTGGCAATATCTATAACAAATTTAGAAATTGTACCCCTGTTCTTTAGTATTGTTTTACGTTGTTCGGGTTCCATGAATTCCACAGTTTCACCAACCAGGTTGGTTGCGGCTTTTATGCAAGCCTGTCGGACTATGCTGATGTCTCTCTCGGTTAACATGATGCCCCCTCCTTTCCATAGATTTCTTCGAGTTGTTTATTTGTTTCTTCTTCGCAATCTGGGCATTGGTAACTGTACCAGGTTTTGTGTTTTTTGCAGTAATCAATCGCTGGTTGCCAGCAGGGGCATTGGTTCTCAGAATTCAACCCAACACTTTCATTATCGGGTATGTTTTCGTCCTTGCCTGTATCTATAAGTTCACAATAATTTTCAACTATTGTTCCTGGGGGTAATGCGACACGAGGCGGGCTTGGATCATATTCATGGGATTTATAGAATCTGCATGTGTCGCAGATTCCCATTTCAATTTTCAAAATCATTATTATCACCGGGTCCTATAAAAAAGATTTGAGGGGGTGGTTGGCACGCTAAATATCCAACCCCCTCATTGGTTTATTCCACCGCCTCCGATAGTGCTACCAGCTGTTTTTCCGGTAATTCTAAGACCTCCGCGCCAGCTCTCTCAAGTTCCACCTGTTTATCATAATCACTAACTGTCTTTGCATAAGAAGTCAAAGCATTAGAAAGACCCCAAGCAGTATTGTTTTCCTTAGCAAAAAAATTCAAAAGATCATCCTCAACCTTTTCCGCCATACCGAATCTTTTTATAATGTTTTTAACAGCATCAACAGGTCTTTCTATCACAACACCTGCTTTTTCATTAATCTGATCAACCCATTTCCTAAAGACTTTCTCCGTGAAACACTGATCTATGAAATCAACCATCTTGGCTTTCAAAAGCTCATCCTCAAGCTCCATTGTACGCCTGCTCCACTGGATCTCACCCAGCTCAAGTTCCTTACCAATATGTATAATACGAAGTTTAGTCTCCTGCAGAAGACCATTAGTGCACCTGATTATGTTAATAAACGGTGTAACACTGAAACCACCACTTCCAACCTCTGAGTTGGAAATCATAATACCAGCATTAACAGGATCTCCCTTTTTGCCCTCACTGACTTCTGTTACATCGAATATTTCATCGCTTAAACTATGGTTAATGAATTTCAGATACATACGGATATCAGTGAGGTTCATATCAATAGGTTCAATCCGCTGTTTTTCCTCTTCGATTTTACGCTTGATTTCCCTGAAAGCCACATTCAAAACTGGGACGTGATCAACAATCCTGTACTTGTTTGATAAAATAGCCCTGATTTGCCCGGATTGTATACGGATCAGTCTTGCATCTTTTTCTGGCAACCAAGTGTTTATATTGTTTGCAAGGAGAGTAACTTTTCCCCTTTCACGCATCCTGTCATAGTAAGTTTTTGGTATCTCTGTTTTTTCACTTACCTGGCTATGCGCGTATTCGTTCAATGGATAAGCATTCTTTTTTTCATCCGTATCAGCAATCTCCATCTTGATAATTTTGTTATCAGAATCAGAGATAACACGCAGTCGTTCCTTGGGAACGACCACGTCACGGTTGCTGTTCATCAGCTTCTGGAGCTCTGCTGCGAGCTCCGGCAGGTCCTTATATTTTTTCATATTTTTTCGCCTCCTTACCGACCAGAACCTTTTTTGGTTCTGCTTTCCACAAAAAAAGATTTTTTCTTGTGGTTTATTGGAAACACCGGGATTCGAACCCGTGAGCCTCCATAATGCTTAATTTAATTTTGAATTTTAGGTGAACCAATTTTTTTTGAACCAATTGCAATCTGTATGATAATGGTTAGAACCATCACAAAATACGATTTCGCCCACTACAAAGGATTCACCGCAATCTTTGCATGGTTCTACAAAATCATCACAATGTTCACAATATAAAATCATCTTGATAAAATATTTAGTACGCGTATTTTTTTTCGATTCTACAAAATCTTCACGACATAAAACAGTTCTGCCAGTAAGTTTCACTTCTTTTTTCATGTTGGTTCTCCCTTCTCAACTAATGCAACTAAATAATCGTGAATTATGAAATACATTCGTTTTAATGTTTTATCTTCGCAGCCTTCTTTGTAGCCTGTTTTGAGAAGTGATATAATTACCACTTCTTCGACTTTATGATCTTCACCCAGTTCTTTTGCGGTATCCAAATAGGCTTGTCTAAATATTTCAGAAAGATATATGATATTATTTTCTTCTTCGAATATTCCTTTCTGCTTTAATTCCTCTATATCTTTAATAATTTGTTCAGTCATGATTTATTGGTTCTCCTTTTCTAATCCAATACATTATATAATAATAAATTGGCAATGAAATAAAAACAACTAATAATATCTGATAAAGATTGATTAATAAAATAAAATTATATATAGAAAAATTAACAAGAAAAACAATAATAGCTAGTATTGAAATATTTCTAAATCTCTCCTTCCATTTAAGATTTGATTTCATTATTTTCTCACCATATTGAATTTAGATATTTCCTTATCAAAATCTTCAAAAATAGTCGCTATTTTTCTTCCAAAATCTGTGATAGAATATTTCCCATTCTTCTTAACAAGGTTTGCAGTTATCAGTTTTTTCAGATGATAATGTGCTGTGTTATTATTCACATTGAATTCATGTCTAATGTCACTAAAACAAGCAATGTTTTTTTTATTTAGAAAATTTATTATAGCCATTCGAGTCGGGTTGGACATTGTTCTAAATATGAGCCTCAACTCTTCCATTGCTTTTTTATTTCTATAAATTTTCATTTTCCACGTCACACTTCCTCAATTCTGCTGTTGTGTTTTGATTTTTGTAAGGTTTAACGTATACTTTACAATACCAAACAAAAAGACCAAGGATAGCAAAAGGAACACAAGACCAACCAATGTAGTTAAACCAGAAAGCATACCTGGTTCCATGAGTATAGTCAATACTATTAAAAGTTAATGCTAATCCAGCAAATATGATTACAATAGTTGTAAATATTATCATCAAAATAATCGAGTTTTCTTCTTTTATTTTTTCACCCCCTTTACAATTTCTATTATATGGGAAATAGAGTTTTTGAGATCTTGCATTTCATCAAGTTTTGCTGTTAATTCCTCGTTTTCTTGTTGCAGTTGCTGCATAGTATTGATGGCAAGAAAGAATAAATCAGGCATTTCATGATAAATTTCAGAATCAGTATTCCAAGTCCTATGTTCCCAATTTACAATAGAACCGGAGAAAGAGTCATTGTTTTTTAAGAAATTTCGTAATTTATTGATTTTTTTAATATCTTCTTTTGATCGCCCAAATGTATATTTTACCGTCATTTTGTTTTGCTGCAGCTGATCATTCAGCTCTTTTTTGCCGTTATTTTTTTGTTGGCCGTTTGGATATCCTTTTTTATTTGAAGGCATTTTATTCCTCATTTAATTTATTAATCATATTATCCTCTTTAGACTATAGGATATAATTTCTTTTCAATCTTTACAAATATTTTTACATATTTTGTTTCCGTTGCAAATCTAAGATCTGCTTCTTTTAGAAAAAAAGGTATTATTTCCAATTCACTAATTTTTTGAATTATTTCGTAAACATACATTTGTTCCAGTATTTCTTTGAAATCCTTATTAATTTTATAATATATCTCGTTTCTTTTTTTACTTTTATTTTCCACAATAATATCCATACGTTTTAGGATTTTTATAAATTTATATAGGTTTTGTCTCGATGTTATACATCCTTCTGTAATTAATCCATTTTTAATAGCTTTTATAAGTTTAGAATCATAAAATATTTCCATTTTTTTAATTGTTGCTTGGACTTGAGGGTCAGTGTTATTTTTGTAATTTTTTTCCAATACATATCTTAAATGAAGCAATGTTAAACCATCTTTTTTATACAAATTAAGTAGAAATAATATACTCCTATAATGTGGTTTTTGAAACAATTTAATTTCAGTAAGCCCTTCTCTATTTTGTCTCATTTTTTTACGCCCTCTTTTAAATATTCATCATGATATCTACTATCAAAAGGATGCAATTCTAACCTTACAGAGATACCATTGCAATGATGAAATCTGGCTTTCGCATGGAATGTCTTAGTATCTATAAACCCTGGTTTACTAAATGGTTTCCTAAAAGTTACAGATATCACTTCACCACAAAGTGGACAATAAAGGCTCAATTTCATCAAGCCGTCGGGTTTCTGAATTTCATCAAACCAGGTCTTATAAGGTGGAAAATCTAATGCATCATCTCGAACATTTCTGAATTGATTCCATTGTTTACCATTCACCACTTTATTCTCTTTATTTTTCATTTTAAATCATTCCTTTGTTATAAATTTTAATGTATCATTTTTTATCCAATAACGTATTCCATAATCTTTACAGAAGTCCTTAAATTTTATGATTGTGTCAGCATAATATTCCCGTGCTTCTTCGGTTTTTGCCAATGAATTATAATTCCACATTCCAAATATGATAAAGTCAACAAAATTTATGTACTCCCAAAAAACATAATCATCCTGCTTATAAATAGCTGGACAGGGGTGCGGCTCATCAGAAACCCAGGTGTATTCCCCATCATTATGCACCACCCTCAATGGTCTGATTCTTTCCTCAATTGACAAAGCATTCGGCTCAAACTTTTTCCTAAATTTTTCCTCATGCGATTTCAATGTTACTCCATGCCTGACACCAGAAACCGGGATTACACCCATCTTAGATAAGACAGCAACAGGGATGTTGTTCTGTTTTAAAAATGAAACAAGTTTGAAAGTATTTAACAAATTATGTTGCTGCAGCAAAGGATCTGTTTCAAAAGAAATAAAAACCCCATCTGGTTTCAAACCGCTTTTAAATTGTTGTTCAACCAGTTTAAATGGTTCAGTTTTCGGATACCGTATATGACCTGTTTTAATATAACGAATGTAGCAATCCTGGCAACGGTTAGTACACCCCCATGCTACGTTAACAGCCATGGGGTTATTTATTTGCAAAACCTGTTGCGCTGTTTCCAGAGCCCTGCCTTTCGGTTTATATAATCTTCCTAACATGCTATACCCCTATTTTCCTCCTTATAATTATTAAAAAATTGCAGATTTTCAGGATGGATGTTAAGGATTTGAAAAAAATCCTCTGCCAATATCTCTCCAAGGTATCTTTGAAAATTAAATCCTAAAAATTTTTTTAATAAAAAAGACTTCTCTGTTATTTCTTTAATTTCACTTATATGTATTGGAATAGGTATAATAATAGGTGTACCGAGGTCAATATTTAATTTCTTATCTAATATATTCATCTTAGATTTTACTATCGAAACCCCTATGATCGTGGACTTATGCTCTTTTTTTATAGCAAGATATCCTGTAATATAATGTAGAACAATATCATCCTTGTTCACTTCCTTTAGCATGTTTTTATATCTTGTGGATGCTGGTGCATATAGTCCTTCAAGGTTTGAAACCTTTTTTTGAAATCGGTATTCACTTGAGATTTCAATCCAATATCTCATTTTTTTATCTCCTTACCACACAGCAGGATATCCCTGCTATCTTTCCCAATCATCTACAAACTTTATAATCTTCTTTAAATCCTCCCATTCATTTGGATTTTGTTTTTTATAGCTTTTAAATAAGAAATAGTAATGCTATCCTCAATTTTTTTTCTACTTTCAGGATTTAATTTATTTTTCATTCTCGGATGTATACATTTTAGATTCCAGATATGAACCATAATTTATTCCTCCTGCATAAATTCCCTGTGTTCCTTGAAATACTGCACATCGATAGCCATCTGCTCCTGCGCACCAGATCCTATCTGACTAAGTGTCATTTCACCCTCGGCAATTGCCTTGACGCATGCATTCCAATAAAACAAGTCTGAGCCATTGTCTATATCATCAATTTCAATCATTTTAATTTTCCTTTAAATAATTATTCCATCCATCTATAAATCTCTGTTTTTCTTTTTCAGCAGTTTCTATATCCATGCATCTTTGTATAATAAAACTATTATTACCAAAATCTATAATAACTTCATATTTAAATTCATCATCATAAAATTGATTATGATTAATTGTAATTGGTGGCTGTTTCATTTTTACGCCTCTTTGTGTTTAAAAACTTTCATAATCTTTCCACTGTTCAAAAGGCGTAACTCTAATATAAAAAGCCCCATAGGGTCAACTAAAGTATTCACCTGCCTAAAAAATATTTTTTCATCTTCCATGGCCATGCATATCACCAATTTCTGAATCGGTGTATACATATAAAAACTTTTGCAGTGGAACACCCCCCTAACATTCTCCTATAACAAAAGGTGTATACAACCTATAAAATTATTGTATACGCTTTTTTCTAAAACTAAAACCAGGCACCCGGTGAAAACTTGGTGAAACAGGCATACAAGCAGGACAGGGTCTTTGCTCGAACTTATCATAAATACTTGAAGGTTTCTCCATAACCTCCCCGGTTTCATCAAAATAAATCAAATCATATTTTCCTGCTTTCCCCATTTTAACATCAGATGCAATAAGCAATGCTTTATCACGTATTTTCTTATAAAAATCATTTAATGTTTCTTTTTGATTGTAACCAAAGTTTTCATAATATATACCATTAGGATCAGTACAAACAGACTCTGGATAAAAATCACAACTATTAACTGATACAGCTCCTATTTCACCACCATACTCATCATATCTACTACCAACAGTGCCCATATGCCACCAGAAATAAGCCCCGCGTATTGGTGCTGTCCAACCAAAAATTTGGGATCTATCAGGCTCAATTTCTGATAGTATGCATACATGATGTTTATTATCCCATTTTCCTCTAATTTTTTTGCATCCTTCAGGATTATACAAAGTTATTATTCTACGAATCTTATTTTTATCAAGTTCTTGTTTAAATTCTTCTATCATATTATTACCAACATCGGGATACAAATTTTTGGAAATCAAGAGAAGTGGGATTATTTAGTTCATAAGAACAAGGCCATGGTTGATTATTACCTGTTCTTTCACCGTAGAATTTATCGGCTTTAGGCATTAATTTCACAAATTTATCAGTTTGTTCCAAGGTTGGTTTATTATAACTTTCTACAACCAAAATGTTTTTATCACTTATTTTGCCTAATGAAAACCTTATTGCTTTGCAGGCTTTCATGAAACTGGACATAATACCATAATCCCTGTGTTTTTTATTTGGTTTAGCTATTTCTGTATGACTCATTTTACTGAAATCAATAGTACTACCATCTGGTAAAAGATATCCTCTATGAGTCATGGTTAAGGATCTGCCATAATGGTCTATAAACATTTTACAATATTTTGGTATACAATGATTACCAAGCTGCATATGGTTATGTGGGCACCCTTTGATTTTCATAAATAATTTAAGAATACTTATCATGAATTTAATAATTGCCAGGAATTTTTTCCTCCGCAAAACTTTTATTTGTATAATTTATCCATTAATCATATTTTAATCCCATAGGGGGTCTTAATTGGAAAACATTATTATTTTGGATAATGCTTCGAAGAAGCATAGAATGATGATTGTGTGGTTGTTTTTTTTGTTCAGCTTGTTGTTTTTCGTCCTTGTCCTGTTGTTTTCTCATATTGCTAGTGCTAGTAGTTTGTATGTTTCTAATAGTATGCCTGGTGGCTGGTATGATTCTACTCATATTGCTACTATTCAAGAGAGTAATGATAATGCTTCTATTGGTGACACTGTGTATATCTGGAATGGTACATATATACAATCCAAAGTTACTATCAATAAAGCTCTCACTTTTATAGGCAACGGTTCTGGAACCGTGGTAGCAAGTACAGTAGCTGAAGGTCTTACTATAAGTACATCTGGTGGAGTTAATATTTCTTATGTTAATTTTACTGATGATGGTGGAAGGGAAGATATTATTTATTCAGAGTATGGTAACATTATGTTTTATAATTGTATATTTGATGGGTTTGATGAAAGCACCTATGCTCCCATACATTTGTATAATGGAGCTGACCGACAAGATAATGTATCGGTAAGAGATTGTTTGTTTCTTGGGAATGACGGTATAGAGGCAACACGTTTTAACAACATAAATGTCATAAACTGTTCTTGGTATGGTACTGGTGCGGCTTGTGATATAATTGATATTCATAGAGGATGTGATGATTTGCTTGTAGAGAATTGTATCTTTGATAATTTATACTATGTAGTTAGTGTTACTCCTGGCGATTTTGCTCAAAATAAAAACCCTATGGTTAAGAATTGCTCATTTAATCTATGTTCTCGTTGTGCTATTATCTTTGATGATACTGATGGAGGAATAGTTTATAATAATTCTTTCAGTAATGGTAGCACCTATGAAGCTATTCAGATAACTGATGATACACAGGGAACTAATATTTCTAAAAATTGGTTTTATAATTATGAAGAAGGCATTCAATTATATTGGAAAGCTAATAACAATACTATTTATGATAACGAGTTCTACGATATGAGTGAATTTGCTATTTGGTGTGAAGGAAGTTGGTGGAACGAGTTACTTAACAATACTTATATAATCAATAATTACTTTGATGAGTGTTATTGTGGTATAAAATTAGATGAGTATACAAATAACACTTTAATCGATAATAACACCATCTTTAACTGCTCTGATACAGGTATTTATCTTGATACTTGTAATAATATTACTGTTAAAAATAATTACATTCTCAATTGTGGAACCAATGGAATTTATGCAGAGGATGTAAACAATCTTAATATTTTGGATAGTGAAATAATAGACTGTCCTTGGTATGGCTTGTTTATATATGATGATGATAATGTAATAGTATCAGATAATTATATTTCTAATAGTACATTTGAATTTCAAACCTCAATATTGAGAGATAACTATGTGATTAGCAATAATACTATTATTTGCGACAGCTACTGGGGAAATTATGGAATCAGTTTTTGGGGTGGTGAATATGATAATATCTTAATATATAATAACACCATAAGTAATATAACTACATTTGGATTAATAATTAGAATGAATGCCCAATTTACAAATTCTTCTATATACAATAATCAATTTTATAGTAACAATACTGAACTTTACAGTGGGTTTATTTGGGCGGTTGAACTTACTGGTTTTCCTTGTACTGGAACAAAGTTTTATAATAACACAGTTCATTGTGAAAATCCAATAAATTTAGATTCAGAATGGGATGATTCAATGGGGATACATATTGATGGTGGAGAAGATTTAGAGATTTATGAAAACAATATATCTGGTTTTAGAATAGGTATTGATTTTTGGACAGGAAAAGGTAATACAATAATCAGAAACAATAGTATTTTTGATAACACTTGGGGTGTTTCATTATATGATTCAGAAGCAGAAAATGAAACAATACATTCAAATTATATTTATGACAACGATTATGGTTTTTATAATTCTAATGATGATTATCCTGGAGGTTCAAATAACCTTATTTATAACAATTACTTTGATAATACTATCAATGTTTACGACACTGAAACCAACATTTGGAACATCTCTAAAACCCTTGGCACTAACATCATAGGTGGATCTTATCTTGGTGGTAATTATTGGTCTGATTACACGGGCACTGATTTAGATGGCGATGGTTTGGGTGATA
>SMTZ1_10007309_pt1 | contig 17492 bp, 13 predicted proteins | sample DeeMarSWOR136_30_FD_25667 | JGI IMG/M metagenome (IMG submission 25667)
AGGGATCGATATCATAGAAGTTCTCGATAAGGTGAGCAGCTATGAAGGATAATACCTATATTCCAAAACTGGCCAAAATTATCCAAATCAAAGAAGAGGTCGGCGGTGCCAGGCCGATCAAAACTTTCATGACCCAGTTTATCCAGGATAATTCTTTTTCCTTCAAATGCGGACAGTGTGCCATGCTCTCCGTTTTCGGCAAAGGCGAATCCATGATTTCCATCTCATCCACTCCGCTGATCAGGGATTACCTCCAGTTCAGCATTCTGAAGATGGGGAGGGTCACCTCTTCCCTTCATGAGATGCAGGAGGGCGATATCATCGGGATCAGGGGCCCTTACGGAAATGGATTCCCGATGGAAAAATGGAAGGGAAAAAACCTGATATTCATCGGGGGAGGTATAGGCTTGGCCCCGATCTGGTCAGTCCTCCACACTGCGCTGGAAAAAAAAGGAGAATACGGAGACTCGATGCTGGTCTACGGGGCAAGGACATCCAAGGATATCGTTTTCAAACAAGAGCTGGCAGAGCTTCGAAAAAAGATGAAGGTCCATCTCTCCGTCGATGTCGAAGAGCCAGGCTGGCAGGAATTTGTCGGCTTTGTCCCTCTCAATGTTCTGGAAATCAAACCCTCGCCCAAAAATGCGATTGCGGTCACCTGCGGCCCTCCGATCATGATCAAGTTCGTCATCCAAAACCTGAAGGCTCTGGGTTTTGAGGACGAACAGATCTACACAACAGTCGAGAACAAGATGAAATGCGGAATCGGCAAATGCGGCAGATGCAATATAGGCCTGCATTACGTCTGCAAAGACGGCCCTGTCTATTCATGGGCCGAGCTCAAGAATCTTCCTCAAGAATATTAATAAGGAGATATCTCGATGGCAACACAGAAGACAGCCAAAAAGAAGCCAGTTAAACAGACCGAAGCGAAAGCGACAAAAAAAGACACACAAAAAGAAATGGCTACGGTCTTCATCATGGGAAAGGCCCATGAAGTACCCGCCGATGCGACGATCATGGGTGCGATCGAGTATGCTGGCTACCAGATAAAAAGAGGAGCAGGATGCCGCGAGGGCTTCTGCGGGGCCTGTGCCACTGTCTACCGCCTGCCGGGCGATTACAAGATCTATACCGGCCTGGCTTGCACGACATTAGTCGAGGACGGAATGTGGCTCTCACAGCTGCCGGCCATCCCCTCTCAAAAGCCTGTCTACGATATCAACAAGCTGGAGCCCAACGTCGCGACATTCCAGAGGCTCTACCCTGAGGTCTTCCGCTGCGTCTCCTGTAACACCTGCACAAAGGCCTGTCCCCAAGACCTGGAAGTCATGGATTATATCAACGCAGCCATGAGAGGAGACATCGAAACGGTCATGGATCTGTCCTTTGACTGCCTCAGCTGCGGCCTTTGTGCCATCCGGTGCCCGGCGGAAATAGTCCAGTATAATGTCGGGCTGCTCGCCAAAAGGCTCTACGGAAAATATCTGGCCAAGGACAGCAAACAGCTCAAGAAGAGAATACAGGAAGTCAAAGAGCACAAGTTCGACAAGGAATTCAATGAGCTGATGAAGATGAAAAAAGAGGAATTGAAGAAAAAATACTATGAGAGAGACATTGAATAGAATGATTCTTTTAACATTTAGCAGCTCGATTCATAAAAACATATTTTCAACAAACTTTGTCTTGTGTGAGAAAGGCGGAGATGAGGCATCAAGGCTGAAGATTGGCGTTCATCCTCTGCTTGCTCGCAGCATGTAAGGAGTGTTCGATGTATCCAGAATACATGAGGCCTTCGCTCGAAAAAGTCACCCAATCTCGAAATAAGAGGTTTGAGCTTGAGAAATCAGGGAAACCGGTCTTTCCTCCGATGAGCGCTGAAGAGAGGGAGAATGTCCTGAGTAAATTCCACCCAGACTATAAACCTGACGCCAGGCGGAAGATAAGGATCGGTCCCAACAAAGGCGAGCAGCTCACCACCGAAGTGGTAGATATGCTCGAGTCGCATTCCAGGATCAAGCCCGGAATGTTCGATCTGACCAAGCCTGATTACGAAACAGACATCCTGATTATCGGTGGAGGCGGAGCAGGCTGTGCAGCGGCCATCATTGGGATGCAAAAAGGCGCGAAATCGATCATCTCCACAAAACTCAGGCTTGGAGATGCCAACTCGATGATGTCTCAGGGCGGCATGCAGGCAGCGGTTACCGAGCAGGACTCTCCTACCCGTCACTACCTGGACGCAATCGGAGGAGGCCATTTTGACAATAAACCCGAACTTGTCCATGCTCTTACCGAAGATGGGCCTGAAGTGGTGAAATGGCTTGAAGACCTGGGCGTCGTCTGGGACAAACTGGAGGATGGTTCTTTGCAGGTCCTCCACGGAGGCGGGACTTCACGGAAAAGGATGCACTCCTGCCGGGATTATACCGGCGCGATCATCATGCGGACCCTGATGGATGAGGTCAAGAATCACCCGGATAAGATCACCATTCTTGAATTCATGCCGGTTGTCGAGCTCATTATGGATCAAAAAGGCCAATGCGCCGGCGGAGTCCTTTACAACCTGGAAACAGAAGAATATTTCACAGTCAAAGCCAAAGCCACCATCATTGCAACGGGGGGGTACGGAAGACTGCACATCAGAGGATTCGATACGACCAATCACTACGGTGCCACCGGTGATGGGCTGGTCATCGCTTATCGAGCCGGGACAAAGCTCCTTTACATGGATTCTGTCCAGTACCATCCCACGGGATCGGTCTTCCCCGAGCAGATCGCTGGCTTCTTGATCACCGAGAAAATCAGAGGAGCTGGAGGTCAGCCTCTGAATAAACACGGTGAGCTCTTTGTTTTTCCCCGTGAGCCGAGAGACGTGGAAAGCTCAGCTTTCATCAGAGAATGCCTGGAGAGGAAGAACGGGATTGCCACCCCGAGTGGACGCCTTGGTGTCTGGCTAGACTCCCCTCTCATCGAAATGATTCAGGGAGAAGGTTTCATCAATAAACAATTTCCGGCCATGCATCGTCAGTTCATCCGCTACGGCATAGATATCACCAAAGAACCGATGCTTGTCTATCCTTCACTCCACTATCAGAACGGCGGGATTGAAATCAACGAAAAGTGCGAAACCAATATTCCCGGACTGTACGTTGCCGGAGAAGCTTCGGGTGGAGTCCATGGACGGAACCGGCTGATGGGAAACTCTGTGCTGGATTACAACGTGTTCGGCCGCCGCGCCGGGAAACACGCCGCAGAATACATCAAATCCGCAAAACTCGGAGTTCTGAGCTTGAACCATATTGCTGACTTTGACGCCGAGTTGAAAAAAGCGAAGATCCAGACAGATCTGATCACGCCAGTTCTCCTGCCTTCCTACACACCGGAAGACGTGAGAAAACGCCAACTCACAGCTCACTACGAAGGCACCCTGAGATAGCCATAAGTTTAAAGTAATAAATCCTTAATATCAGACCGAAGCCTTTAGTAGATCTTTCCAACTCTAACCTTAATTAAGACAAGCTATTTCTCAGTCTAAAAACTCTTTCTACTCCCTTTCTCCTGGATCATACTTCTCATTTCTTTCACTCAATGATGAAATCATCTCTGTTTCCGTGACGAGAGAGAGATACCTCTGACCTGATCCAGAAGCGCGGCGACGGTTCCCCTCCATCCGAAGCCCATGGTGGTTGGTGGGAGGGTCTTGGCTTGGATGGAGGGAAACCGCCGTTGTAATAGATTATACCTTTTGTCACGGAAATAGAGGTATCTTCCTCAAATATTATTCCTTTTGACATTTCAATGAAATTTGATATAGTTTATATTGCCAACAGACCAAGGGAAAGGGAATTTATGTTTTAACAAGTGGGTGACGTACATAGAAATGCAAGAACTCATTAAAGCAAAGCACATGGAGTCACTCAAAGAACATTGGCAAACAGCTTGAGCAAATCAAACGTAGAGCCATAAGAAAACCAATGACAGAAAAACAGGCGCTAAAAGAAAGAAGGGTATGCAGACGATTCAAGATCCCCGGGGCCACTGTGAACTACACTCTTAAAAAAACTTATTCCCCTGATAAAAAAGAGGAGACGTTATGGGAGGCCCCGGAGAAAGGGGGCCACTCACTCTCTCAGGGGAAGTCCGGTGGCTGTCCACAGAGGATAACAAAGAGACCTGCGAAATGGGAGTTCAGTTCAATCCCTATGGAGAAGGCGAAGGCAAGAACTACCCGGGACTTCTGGTCAAGCTGATGGAGCTGGAACATAAATTCTCATCACAAGATTCGGACATCACCAAGTTCGAAGTCGACACCTGAACAGTCGCCTTCAAGCTTCACTCCCCACTTCCTTTCTTTTTCAAAATCAACAATTTGCCCTTCCCTTTTGCTTTGTGAAGGCACAGATATCTCGATACCAAAATAGAAAACACACTGGAAGGGGTGAAGCGACCATAGAAGATCGAGGCTTCGCACTATAAATGGGGCCTGGCCCTTTTTTTGCGGTTGGATAGCGAGTTGGTATCGAGTCCGCCGGGAAAACTGGAGGGGTTATTTGGCTGAACCCTGACCCTCAATAACGACTTTTGAATAATCCGCGACCTGGAGCAAAAGCCTGTTTATGGCCTGCAGAAGAGCCAGCCGATTTTGCCTGGTCCTCTTGTCTTCGGCCATCACCAGGACATTGTCGAAAAATTTATTTATGGTAGACCGTATCCTGAAGATTATTTTCTGAGCCTGAGAAAAGTCCCCCTTTTTTATCAAAGGCAGGATATTATCCCGAATGATGCAGAAGGTCGTGAAAAGTTCTCTCTCATCCTTCTCTACCAGCAAGCTTGAATTGATCCTATAGGGAGGCTGGTCTTTCAGAATATTGTTGACCCGCTTAAAAATGAGGATCAAAGGTTCAAAATTCGGGCTATCCTTAAGTGAATCGAGAGCCTTCAGCCTGAGATAGGAGTGATAGACATTGTCAATCCCCGCACAAATCGCGGCATTGATCAAGTCATAGCGGAATCCCTGCTTTTCATAGATATAGCGAATCCTGTTCTCGAAGAAATCAAAGCAGTATCTTTTTACTGGTTCATCCTGCTCCTGAAGCTTTGTACCGTAAACGCTGATCACTTTATCGAGCAGCCGAGAAAGTGAAAAACTGAGCTTCCTTTCCAGGACTATCTTGCAAATGCCCTGGGCATTCCGCCGCAAGCCAAAGGGATCCTTGGAACCTGTGACCTGAACCCCGATACCCACAACTCCCACGATAGAATCCAGCTTGTCAGCAATGGAAAGGATCGCTCCTGATAGTGAAGAGGGAGAGTCATCCTCCAGGCTGACTGGCTGATAATGTTCATAAACGGCTTTCCAAACTTGAGCAAGATGCCCCTCCTCCTGGCAATACAGTCCTCCCACCTTTCCCTGGAGAGACGGGAACTCTCTTACCATTTCCGTGAGCAGGTCGACTTTAGAAAACTCAGCAGCCAGGACAACCAGCTTTTTCACTTTTTGGGCTTCGACCTTATCAGCAAAATAGGCAACGATCTTCTTCAACCTTTGAGTCTTGTCCTCATAGCTACCCAGTTTTTCCTGGAACACAATCCTGTTTAAATCCCTGGCTCTCTCTTTCAAACTTATTTTCTGATCCTGTGTCCAGAAAAATTTCGCGTCCTCCAGCCGCGCCTTGAGTACCCTCTCATTCCCTTTCTGGATGAGGCCTTTAACATCCCGGAAGCCATCCGAAACTCCGAGGAAAAGAGGCAGTTGTTTCTTTTCTCTGACCACAGAAAAGAGCCTCTGCCCTTCCCTCATGGCTGTGCTCAAGACTTCCAGAGGGAGGCTCAAGTAATCTTCTGGAAAAGACCCGAGGAAAACATGGGGATATTCGACATCGTAGGTGAGATGATCTAAGAGTTCTTCATCCGGATAGCAGGAAGCTTTATGAGATAATAGCTTTCGCTCGATCTGATTCAAGATCATCTTTCTTCTTTCGTCCGGACTGACCACAACCTTCATTTTTCTCAGGGCTGTCTTGTATTCGCTGAAGCTCCTCACCTTTATTCTTTTGGGGCAGTGGATCTTATGGCCAAAAGTGAAAGTATCAGCTGTCGCTCCTCCAACAGAAAAAGCAAGGGGTTTTTCATCGAAAACACACAGAATATTCTTTATCGGACGGGAAAACTTGAAAGGGCTGCTTCCCCATCTCATCATCTTCGGAAAGGAAAGGGAAGAAATAAGTGAAGGGAGGACCTCGGACAGGATATCTTGAGTAGCCCGGCCTTTCTTGATTTTTTTCAGGCCGAGATATTCGCCTTTCTCCGTCTTTATGACCACAAGCTCACTGATCTTGATTCCCTGAGATCTGGCAAATCCTTTGGCGGCTGGCGCAGGCGATCCGTCCGCTTGATAAGCGACAGCTTTTGGCGGTCCGGTGATTTCCTCTTCCATGTCCTTCTGTTGAGCTGCAAAGTCACCGGAGATAATAAGACGCCGGCAGGTTCCGTAGGCCTCAATCCTGCTGATATCCACATCCTGATCAGAGAGCTCTTCTTTGATCTTTTCCGGGAGTTGGGAGAGCGAAGCCTTGACATGGGAAGGCGGCATTTCTTCGGTAAAAATCTCCAGCAGGAACTCCATCAGGCAGACTCCTCTCTGGCTGTGTATTTCTGGGCTATCTGGCTGACAAGAGCCCTGATCTGAGCGATCATTTTGACTCTTTCGGTCACGCTTATCGCTCCTCTGGAATCCAGAAGGTTGAAAAAATGAGAACATTTCAGACACATATCATAGGCAGGAAGCAGAAGGTCCTTATCAATGAGCTTTTGGGCCTCTTTCTCGTTCAAGAGAAACGCTTCCTTCAAACTCGTGATGTCCGCCCTGGAGAAGTTGTACTCTGAAAACTCCTTTTCTTCCAAGAACCTTAAATCCCGATAGCTGACATCATCGGACCAGTTCAAATCATAGATGTTATCTTTTTCCTCAAGGAACATCTCCAGCCTTTCCAGGCCGTAAGTGATCTCCACTGGAACAGGGAAAAGGTCAATCCCTCCAGCCTGCTGAAAATACGTGAACTGGGTGATCTCCAACCCATCGAGCAACACCTGCCATCCCACACCCCAGGCTCCAATGGAGGGAGATTCCCAGTCGTCCTCATCGAAGCGAAGGTCGTGCTCTTGAATGTTTATTCCCAGAGCGGCCAGACTGTTCATGTATATCTGCTGAATATCAGGGGGAGAAGGTTTGATGATGACCTGGTACTGGAAGTGTTTCTGGACTCTATGCGGATTCTCTCCGTAGCGTCCGTCGGTCGGCCTCCTGGATGGCTGAACATAGGCCACCTTCCAAGGCCTCTTATCCAGAACCCTGAAGAATGTATCCGGAGTCATGGTCCCGGCTCCAACTTCAAGGTCATAGGGCTGGGCCAGATAACATCCCTGATTTGCCCAGTACTTCTGGAGATTCATGATAAGGTTTTGGATGCTCATGTTAAAAAGGCTCTATTCTCCTATTTTTCAGCCTCTCTCTTTTCTTCCCATCTCAAAATCTGCTGGCGGGCAGCAGCGGTCTCATCCAGACGCCGCACGTAAGATATGTGCGGCGCTGACTTGACGACCTCGGGACTCTCCTTGGACTCTCTGGCGATCTGCTTCATGGCGTCGATGAAAAGGTCCAGGTCTCTCTTGCTCTCTGTCTCGGTGGGCTCGGTCATCAAAGCGCCCGGAACGATCAAAGGAAACGACATCGTCGGCGGATGCAGACCATAATCAATAAGCCTCTTGGCGATATCGATATTCAGAACGCCATTCTCCTTCTGAAGCTTGTCCGAAAAGACACACTCATGAAGAGTCGGCGTTTTGTATTTCAAATGATACTCTTTCTCCAGGCTTCTTCGGATATAGTTTGAGTTCAAAACGGCAACCTCCGCGACCTCTTTCAATCCCTGAGGGCCAAGGGACAAAACATAAGCAAGCGCCTTGACGACCACCAAAAAATTCCCGAAGAAGCTGCGGATCCTGCCGACGCTTTGGGGCCGGTCATAATCAAGGATAAACTTTCCCTCTTTTTTCTCTATGACCGGGACCGGAAGATAAGGCTCCAGCTCACGCTTCACGCCTACCGGACCTGCTCCAGGCCCGCCGCCTCCGTGAGGTGTGGAAAAAGTCTTGTGAAGGTTCAAGTGGATCACGTCAACATCCATGTCTCCAGGCCTTGATATTCCGACAAGCGCGTTCATGTTGGCTCCATCCATATAGATAAAGCCACCCTTGGCATGAACGATCTTGGCGACCTCTTTAATTTCCGCCTCGAACACTCCAAGTGTGTTCGGGTTGGTGATCATCAGTGCTGCCACATCCTCTGTCATCTGCTGGGCGAGGTCAGCCACTTCAATCGTGCCCTTCTCGTTGGATTTGACTTCCTGGACCCGGTAGCCGCAGATATGGGCGCTGGACGGGTTTGTGCCGTGGGCTGAATCAGGGATGAGGACGATATTCCTGGGATTCCCTCTTTCTTCAAGGCAGGCCCGGATGAGCATCATCCCCAACAATTCGCCCTGGGCGCCGGCGGAAGGCTGGAGGCTGAAAGCATCCATACCTGTTATCTCAGCCAGAAATTCCTCAACTGTTTTGAGGATTTCAAGGTTTCCCTGGACTAAATCGGAAGGCGCATACGGATGAGACGATAGGAATTCCAGGATGGCTGCGATTTTTTCGTTTATTTTTGGATTATACTTCATCGTGCAGGAACCCAAGGGATAGAAACCCTCATCGACACAGTAATTCGTCCGCGAGAGCCGTGTGAAATGCCGGATGACCTCCACTTCTGAGACCTCGGGGAATCCCCTGATCTCCTTCCGAACAGGAAGACTTTTTAAAATATCTTTTTTTTCGGGCACATCGAGCGCTGGCAGAGAGAAAGCCCTTTTCCCCTTCTCGCTTATCTCGAATATCAATGGCTCTCGGAGCATGGGCATTTTCCTATAAAGCCTCCTCCAGAAAAGAGGCGAGCTGGTCGATCTCTTCTTTTTTGTGTGTTTCGGTCACACAGACAAGGAGACAGTTCCCAAGCCCGGGATAGAATTCGCCCATTTTCAGGCCGGGAATGACTCTCTTTTCTCGAAGAGCGTTATCGACCTTGGCCATATCAGCCGACAATTCGATAACGAACTCATTGAAAATATTTCCACTGAATTTCCTTTTTATTCCCTTTACCTGGCTGAGCTTCTCCAAAGCATAATTCGCTTTCTGGATATTCTGCCAGGCCAGATCTCTCAGCCCTTCTCTGCCGAGAGTTTCCAGAAAAATCGTTGCCCTCAAGGCACATAAGGCCTGGTTGGTGCAGATGTTTGAAGTGGCCCTTTCCCGTCTGATGAACTGTTCTCTGGTGGACAGCGTCAGGACAAAACCTCTCCGACCCTCAACATCCTTTGTTTCTCCGGCAATACGGCCGGGAAACTGCCGGACGAACTCTTTGGAGCAGGACATGAATCCCAGGTAAGGCCCGCCAAAGCTGAGGGGGATCCCGAAAGACTGCCCCTCTCCTGTGACGATGTCAGCCCCGAGCGTTCCGGGAGCCCCCAAAAGCCCGAGGGAAACAGGCTCTGTGATAACGACTATGGATAAAGCTCCGGCAGCGTGAGCCATTTCTGATATCTCCCCCAAATCCTCCACCACTCCAAAGAAATTAGGGGATTGAGTGACGACAGCCGAGGTCTGGCCATCCAGCTTCCTGTTGAGGTCTTCGATATCCATCCCTCCTGACTCCGTGTAGCCAACCTCTTCAACTGTGACGCCCAGGTTTTTCACGTATGTCCTGATGACTGTCCTGTACTGAGGATGAAGAGTCTGGGGAATCAAGACCTTGGGCTTCTCCTTCAAGCGATGAGCCATCAGCACCGCTTCTGCCGCTCCGGAAGCTCCGTCATAAAGCGAGGCATTGGCAATGTCCATAGCTGTCAATTGGCAGATGAGGGTCTGGAACTCGAAAATCACCTGAAGCGTTCCCTGACTGACCTCAGGCTGGTAAGGAGTATAGGGGCTGACAAACTCTCCTCTGGAACTCAGATAGTCAACAACATAAGGAATCAGATGAGGATAAGCTCCTGCCCCTAAAAAAGAAAGAAAATCTCTGTACTTGTTCTTCTCAGCAAATTCCTCGAACCGGGAAACCAGCTCGACCTCGCTCAGAGGAGATGGCAGCTTGAGCTCGCCCTTAAGTTTGACATCTTCCGGGATGGTCCGAAAAAGATCAGCCAGGGATGATATCCCGATCCGGTCCATCATCTCCTTTTTGTCTTTATCACTCAGAGAAATATAACCCATTGACCACCTGACCTCTTTTTCTCAGCAGGCCTGAAAGACAAGGCTAGTCTTCGATGCCTTCCAGGAATTTCTCATATTCATCCACAGACATCAGCTTCTCGAGTTCTGCTTCGTCTTTTATCTTTAGCTTGACAAACCAGCCCTTTCCATGAGGATCCTGATTCACGAGCTCTGGAGAATCGTTCAGTCCCTGGTTGACATCTAAGACTTCGCCAGAAACCGGGCAATACACATCAGAAACTGCTTTTACCGATTCCACGACTCCCAGCGATTGATGAAATTCAAGCTGAGTCCCGACTTTGGGCAGTTCCACATAGACAACGTCACCGAGCTGTTTTTGGGCGAAATTCGTTATTCCTATCGTAGCTTTATCGTCCTCCACTTTGACCCACTCATGATCTTTCGTGTAGTAAAAGTCATCAGGATGCATTTTCTCCTCCTCACTTTTACTCAATTCAAAATGTACCAGCGGCCGAAATGAGTAAAAAGTAAATATTAAAAAGCTATTCGCAATTAGTCAATATGTATTCAATTTGCGAAAGGATTCAGGTCAAACTCCAGGCTCAGTCTCTCCTCTTTTATAGAAAGGAGTAGGGACGACCCGGGCTTTAACCTTCTTATCCCTGATCCCGATCTCGAATTCTGTGCCCAGCTCAGTGTATTCCACAGGCAGATAAGTCAGACCGATAGCCTTCTTCAAGTAAGGGGAAAAAGTCCCTGATTTCACCTCCGAGACTTTTTCTTCTTTTATGAAAACAGGATAATGGGGACGAGCTATCCCTTTTTCCACCAATTCAAAACCCACGATTTTTCTCCTGATTCCTTCTTCCTTCTGTTTGAGGAGAACCTCTCTGCCCAAAAATTCCCCTTTTTTAAATTTCACCAGCCAGCCCAGACCTGCTTCCAGCACAGTTGTGGTCTCGTCGATGTCGTTGCCGTACAGCATAAGATTGGCTTCCAGACGGAGCGTATCCCTTGCTCCCAACCCAACGGGCAACAAGCCGAAGCTTTTCCCTCTGTCCAGGAGAGCATCCCAGATCCTTTCCGGTTGAGTGGATAGGGTGTAAATCTCCACTCCATCTTCTCCTGTGTACCCGGTCCGAGAGACGAAGACTTTCTCTCCTTCAATATTGGCCAGGTTAAACGCGAACGAACCCAACTCTTCAAGATTAAGCCTGACCATCGGCTGCAGAATATCCATCGCCCTGGGCCCTTGAAGGGCCAGCTGCGTGTAATCATCGCTCTTGTTTTGGACATGGACATCGAAACCTTTTTGATGGCTGAGAATCCAAGCATGATCCTTATCAGAATTGGCGGCGTTCACCACCAGAAGATATTCGGACAGGCTCAGGCAGTAGACAAGAAGGTCGTCGATGAAAGTTCCCTGGGGAGTGGTCAGAGCCGAATACTGTGCTTTTCCCGGAGCCAACCGGGCCGCATCGTTGGGAGTCAAATACTGGACGAAATCAAGAGCCTGCTTGCCTGAGATCAGAATCTCTCCCATGTGGCTCACATCAAAAAGCCCGGCCCTCTGACGAACAGCCATATGCTCATCGATAAGGCCGCTGTATTCAACCGGCATTTCCCATCCAAAAAACTCGATCATCCTGGCACCGAGATTTTTATGAGACATATTGAGCCGTGTTTTTTTCATCATTTTACCTCAGCGAAAATTATTAACTATCATATAATTTTTTCCGATGCAAGAAAAACCATCTCAAGTCTTGTCCAGTCCTCGAAATCTGCTATAATAAAAAACCAACCATGATCGCATTTAAAGCCAATCTTAAAAAAAAGATACATGAGAAATTAAGATCTCAGTTCGGGCTTGAGCTGTCCGAGGTCGAGATAGGATACTCTCCCCAGCAGAAATTCGGTGACCTCGCTCTGGCTTTCCCCTTCCAGCTGGCCAAAAAACTGAAGAGACAGCCCAGGGAGCTGGCCTCAGAAATCACTCAACAACTCTCATCTCTGGAAGGCATCGAGAGAATCGAGGTGGCAGGAGCCGGCTATGTCAACCTTTTCCTGGACCGAGAAAAATTTTTCGCCAGCCGTCTTCATCGGCTCGAGCGGACCTCGCTCTCACCGGATGAGAAAAAAATAATCATCGAGCATACCAACATCAACCCCAACAAAGCGGCTCACATCGGCCATTTAAGGAATGCCTGTCTCGGAGATACCCTGGCGAGATGCCAGAAATACAAAGGAGAGACTGTCGAAGTCCAGAATTACATCGATGACACCGGAGTCCAGGTGGCTGACGTGGTGTTCGGGTTCATGGATTTGGAAAAGAAGAGCCTCTCTCAAATCAAAGAGATCAAGGAAAAATTCGATTACTACTGCTGGGACCTTTATGCCAGCGTCTCCTCCTACTTCGAGATTCATCCTGAAGCGGAGAAAAGGCGGTCGGAGATCCTGAAAAAAATAGAGGAAGGGAAGAATCCCGAGTACGAAATATCCTATTACATATCCCGACAGATCCTCAAAGCTCATCTCCAGACCATGCAGCGCATCGGAGTCACCTATGACGTCCTTCCCTGCGAAAGCAGTATCCTCCATCTCAAATTCTGGGAAAAGGCGTTTTCCAAGCTCAAGGAGAAAAAAGCGATATTCCATGTGAAGGATGGCCAGAACAAGGGCTGCTGGGTGATGGAGCTTGAGGAAGAGGCAGACAAAGAGAAAATAATCGTCCGCTCTGACGGCACTGTGACCTATGTCGGAAAGGACATTGCCTATCAACTCTGGAAATTCGGCTTGCTGGAAAAGGACTTTTACTACGAACCCTTTATCGAAGAAAACGGCAGGACCATCTGGATCAGCACCGCTGAGTCGAAACCCAAAGCCCCTTCATTCGGTAGGGGAAGCCAGGTTTACAATGTCATCGATACCAGACAGGCTTTCCTGCAGAAAGTAGTGGTCCAGGGCCTCAAGTCCCTCAGATATCTCGCTCAGGCAGAGAAATCCATCCACTTTTCCTACGAGATGGTGGGCCTTTCCCCGAAGAGTTTGAAAGAGCTCGGCCTGAGCCTTGCCGAGGAAGACAAAAGCAAGGATTTTTTGGAAGTCTCGGGAAGAAAAGGGCTCGGGGTCAAAGCTGATGACCTGCTCGACAGACTCGAGGAGAAAGCACTGGCCGAAGTGGAAAAAAGAAACCCGGATCTCCCGGATGACTTCAAGAAGGATACGGCAATAAGAATCGCTGTGGGTGCGCTTCGATACTTCATGCTCAAGTTTGCCAGGAACTCCCTGATCGTCTTTGACTTTGAAGAAGCCCTGAGTTTCGAAGGGGAGACAGGCCCTTACCTGCAGTACACTTTAGTCCGGATCAACAGTATTTTCCGCAAGCTCGAAGAGAGAGAAGGATTCAAGAAAAAGGACCTTCAGGCCCTTCTTTCGGCCAAGGAAATTCCTTTGGAAATTCTCTCTGACCAGGAACAGTCTGATCTCTGGGATGTTGTTCTCTACGCTTCTCAGTTCGAAGAAGAGGTTCTCCATTCCATCCGGTCGTTGGAGTTCTCCCACCTGGCCAAATTTTCTTTCAACCTCTCCCAGAAATTCAACTCGTACTACCACCTCTACTCCATCCTTGCCGAGAAGAACAGGGAAGTGAAGAATATCCGCATCCTGACCATTCATTATATCAGGGAGGTGCTCAAAAAGGCGCTCTCCCTGATGGGCATCCCGCAACCAGAATTGATGTGAGGAAGTTAAAAAATTGAACGCTGTGCTCAATCTTATATTTTTGCACGATCCAAAATGATTCGAAAATTTGATCTGTTTATCAATGCGAACACTACAATTTTTCTTTTAAAGAAAGGAACTCTTTTTAATGAGATTGCTTCACTTTGTTCGCAATGACAAATTTTCCATTGTCATTGCGAGTGAAGCGTGGCAATCTCATAGATCAGGGCATTTTATAGACAAGGAAACATCAGAATTACATAAAAATAAAACACAATATCCGAATTTTAAAACCTCTCAAGTAAGGAGGCTGATGAATTATGATTGAAGTTGAGAATCTCCTCAAAAAATACGGAGAACTTGTCGCAATCAAGGGCTTAAGCTTCAACGTGGAAAAAGGGAAAATCTGGGGGCTTCTCGGGCCCAACGCCGCCGGAAAGACGACAACCATGAGAATTCTCACCGGATATCTCCCCGCCACAGACGGAAGGGCTTCCGTGGCAGGTTTCGATGTCTTTAAGGAAGCCAACGCGCTCAAAAAGACCATCGGCTATCTCCCGGAGACGCTACCCCTCTATCCGGAAATGACGGTCTATTCCTTCTTGGATTTTGTCGCTGAAATCAAACAGACTCCGCCCTCCAGGAGGAGAGAGGCAGTGGAGAAGGTCATAGAGACCAGCGGCCTGAAGGAGGTCAGGGGAAGGCTGATCAAGAATATCTCCCGGGGCTTCAAGCAGCGAGTGGGGATCGCTCAGTCGCTGATCAACGATCCCCAAGTCCTGATTCTGGATGAACCGACCATAGGTCTTGATCCGGCCCAGATCATCGAGATCAGAAAGTTGATCAAGTCCCTCAAAGGGGAGCGAACCATACTCCTCTCCACCCATATCCTGGCCGAGATGACCCAGACCTGCGACGGAGCGGTCATCATCAACGAAGGCAACTTGATGGCTTCAGGCTCTCTGGCAGAGCTGACCCTGGAGTTGCGAAAATATCTCAGGAAAACGACGAGTTCACCATCGAGTGGGGCAAAGGAAAGGACCTCAGGGATGAGCTCACCAGGCTCATCGTGGACAAGGAACTGGGATTGATCGAAATGAGGCCTCTGGCCATGAACATCGAAGAGCTCTATCTCAAGATCATTTCGGGAGGTGTCGAACAATGAAAAACATCTGGGCAATCTGCAAGAAAGAGGTCAAAACCTATTTCACATCTCCTATAGCGTATGTGCTTATCACCGTTTTCCTGGTTCTGGTGGGCTTCTTCTTCTACAGCCTGGTCTGGTGGTTCAATAATTATTCTTTTCAGGCAGCCAGGGACCCGGCCTATCTCCAGCAGCTCAACATCAACCAGATGGTCTTCTCTCCCCTCTTCCACAACATCAGCATCATCCTCCTTCTCACCATTCCCCTCCTCACCATGCGCCTCTTCGCTGAGGAAAAGAAAAGGCAAACCGATGAGCTGCTTTACACCTCTCCTATCTCAGTGGGCCAGATCATCATCGGGAAATATGCGGCTTCCTTGTTTGTACTCCTGGTGATGCTCCTCCTGACCGGAATCCTCTCCATCTTCACTTTCGCCTACGGAAACCCGGAATTCGTCCCCATCCTGAACGGCTACCTGGGTCTGTTCTTGATGGGCGCAGCCTTCATTGCCGTCGGTATCTTTTTCTCGTCTCTAACCGAAAACCAGGTGGTCGCTGCCATGCTGACTTTTGGTGCTCTTCTTCTCTTCTGGATCCTGAACTGGGCGGCTGGCTCGGCCAGCGGGATGTGGCAGGATGTGCTCAACTATCTTTCTTTTTTCCAGCATTTTGATGACTTGACGCGAGGCATCCTGGACACCACAGACATTGTCTATTATGCCAGCTTCAGCTTCTTCGGCCTGTTTCTAACCCATTCTGTGATCCAGTCCCGAAGGTGGAGGTAAGAAATGGATAAGATCAAGCAGAATCTCAACTATATAGGCCTAGCCCTGATATTCCTGGCTCTTATCTCCTTAAGAATCTGGCCGCACAAAAAAATGGCCGCCCTCGTCCTCGGAGCGGCCGGGATCGCCGCTCTGGCCATATACATCATCTCCAATATCGCTTCTCTTAAAGAGGGCTTCAAACGGAGGTCGTTCATCTACTCCAGCAACATGCTTCTGGTCGTGGTCCTTGTCCTGGGCATCGTGGTTATCGTCAATTATTTCTTCGCCAAATACCACCACCGGTTCGACTTCACCGAGTCCAAAATGCACAGCCTCTCCGACCAATCCATCCAGGTCCTGAAAAACCTGAAAAACGATGTCTATATCAAAAGTTTCTTTTTAGAAGGCAACTATAACAAGAACAGGATGGAAGAGCTCTTCCAGAACTATGCCTACCACTCCAAAAGGATAAAATTCCAGTTCATCGATCCGGATAAGAATCCAGGTCTGGTCAAGCGATACGACGTCACCACAGACGGAACCACGATCCTGGAAAGCGGCGATAAGGAAAGCCGCATCACCACCTTCAGCGAAGAGGATCTGACCAATGCCATCGTCAAAGTATCGAGAGAAAAGAAAAAGGTGATCTATTTTCTCGAGGGGCACGGTGAGGCGAGCACGGATGACACGGAGGCCAGAGGCTATTCTCTGGCCAAGGAAGAGCTGGAAAAACTCGCCTACGAAGTCAAAAAGCTCACCCTGGCTCTTGAGGACAACTTTCCTGAAGACTGCTCGATCCTGGTCATCCCCGGTGCCCAAAAAGACCTCCTTCCCAACGAAGTGGAGACCCTCCGGAACTTTATCCGCAACGGAGGCCGGGTCTTCTTCATGGTCGACCCGGAGATGGCCCCGGGCATGAAATCCTTTCTTGCCGAGTTCGGCGTCCGGCTTGAAGACGATTTAATCGTCGATAGAGTCTCTCGCCTCATGGGAGGAGACTATTTTATGCCCATCGTCACCGGCTACGAATACCACGAGATCACCAGGAACTTCGACTTCGCCACATTTTTCCCGTTTGCCCGCTCCGTGAATGAGACCGAAGAAAAGCCAGAGGGAATCTCGACCACGATCCTGGCCAAAACAAGCACCAACTCCTGGTCAGAGAGGCAGCTTAACCAGCAGGAAGTCACCTTTGACAGCGAGAAAGATGTGGCCGGTCCCGTATCTTTAGCTTCTGTGGTCACTGTCCAGCCTAGGGAAGAAGAGAAGGAGGAGCCGTCTGAGGTTGAAGAGGAACCTGCGGCCGAGGAAACAGAGGCCAAATCTGAAGAGACCGAAGAAACACCCAAACCGGAAGGCCGGCTTGCCGTGTTCGGCGATTCGGATTTCGCCACCAACAGATATTACAATCTTTCAGGCAACGGTAACCTCTTCCTGAACGCCGTCAACTGGCTGGCCGAGGAAGCGGACCTGATCTCCATCCAGGCCCGGACAGCCTCCCCCCGATTGATCCAGCTCACTGCTACCCAGGGACGAATCCTCTTCTTCGTCTCGGTCATCATCCTTCCCCTTATCATTCTTGTCACAGG
>SMTZ1_10010180_pt1 | contig 17490 bp, 15 predicted proteins | sample DeeMarSWOR136_30_FD_25667 | JGI IMG/M metagenome (IMG submission 25667)
CCCTTCACCACCGACCCAACAGCAGTGAACGGGTGGACCTGGTATGACCCGACGCTGCCCGCTTCTGAGAATAACCTGGGCGACTTGCAGGAGAACACGGCTTACTGGGTCAAGGCAACAGAGGAGTGCTGGTCAACCTACGGGAACTGGAATCAGCCTCACCTCGCTGCGGGCTGGAATAACCCTGTTTGGCTAGCTTGCTAGAACTTAGAATCAGGGGATGCCCCGCACGGGGCATCCCCTGATACAGATACATTGTATATTTGTGGAAACCATATAAAATAAGGAAAGGAGGTCAAAGAATGAAGCATCGAAAGGTAATTGGCCTTATAGCATTGGTGATGCTTCTGGCTTGTGTAACAACGATTCCGGTATTGGCTCAACAACCGTGTCAGTTTAAGGGCACAGTCAAGCTGGATGGTGCCTGGGTTGCCGCCGGGACCGCCATTACCGCCGAGCTGACAGACGGTACGCCAGTAGGATCAGCAGCGGCCTATATTGATGGCGGTGTCTCAAAATACAATATGATAGTCCCCGAAGTAGACGGCGTGCCGACAGAGGGTGCTACCCTGAACTTCTTTGTGAACGGATGTCCGGCGGGCACGAGCACCTGGAACAGCGGCCAGAATAAGGACGTCAATCTGACAGCGGTTTGTGGTGATGTGCCTGACATCTCAGTTGCCACATCGCTCGCCTTCGGCAGTGTAACTGTGGGGGGCACAAAAACAAAGACGCTGACTATCAGTAACTCGGGCGATGCCAGCCTGACTATTACGGATATAGGTGTAACCGGTACGCAATTCTCGGTGGGAACATACCCCGGAACGATAGCTGCGGGCGGCTCAGCCAATGTGGACGTGACCTTTAGCCCGACATCAACCGGGGCTAAGTCAGCCACACTGACCATAACATCAAATGACCCCGATGAAGGCTCCGTGACTGTTGATTTGAGCGGCACCGGGGTTGAAGGGGCGGCGACTTTTAAGTCGTGGCTATACGATACATTTGTCAAATGCTTGATGGACTGATAATTGAAAAATGATTGAAAAGAAAGGAGGTGAAGCATATGGGAGAGTCCCGGAGCGAATGGCAATTGCCAGGAGTGTTCTTCGGGTCATTGCGAGGGGCCGAAGGCGACGCGGCAATATCAACGGATTCGCCGAGGGGAAGAGAACAATGCCTGGCCCGGGCGAAAAACGGATTGTGTTTCGTCATCGCGAGGAGCGCAGCGACGAAGCAATATGCAAGTGGGCAGCCTGCAATGAGGCAGGCTTGAAAACAGGTTTACTGAATGAAATGGAATTAAGAGCTTGAGCCTGGAGGGGTCGACTTCAGGCGAGAGTGGAAATAAGTTGAAACGATACAGATATATAAGGAGGAATAATGACTAAGACAAGAGCATGGCCAGTGAAACTGATGTATATGCTCTTCGCAGCGGCGCTGGCCATCAGTCTGATAATTATAGCGGCCCCGGCCCTGAATGTAGATGCCGCCAACAATGAGGTAAAGGCCGAGTGGGACGAGGTCGATACTCCAACCTTCGAGCACGCGGTCCTGGCACCCGAATCTACTATCATCGACTATGCCGTGGCTTCCGCAGGAGAGGTGGCTTACGCCATCTTCCATACCGAGAAGATGGACGTCGACAATTACGAGGGGCCCTATTTCCTGGCTAAGTCCGACGACCATGCTGCCACCTGGGGGGACATCACGGAACAACTGGAGGACCTGCTCGATGAGGGCGACTACATAGTAGAGCTGATCCAGGTGGCCACCGACGGGGAGGATGCCGACTTTCTGGCTGTCGCGCTTTGGTGGCACGACGACAGTAAAGGCGCTGATGTTCTGAGTGTGTTCACCTCAGATGACGGCGGCGTGACTTTCGATGACGAACCCGGCGAGGTTGAGGACGGCGGCGTTTATCTCGACGAGGTCTTTGACCTGGCCATCTCCCCCCTGGACGAGGATGAGCGCGACATCGCCATCGGCGGTAAGGACGCCTCCGGCGCGGCCTCACTTTTCCGCTGCCATGTCAACGGAGGTGTCCCCGGTAGCTGGGAGGATGCCATCGAATATGATGGCTGGGATGACGATGGTGCATTCACCTCTGAGGCCGTTACCGACATCCAGTTCTCCCCAGATTGGGATAGTGACCATGCTATCCTGGTTATCACCGTTACTGGCGACGGTGCCGGCGAAGATGTCTACCTGCAGACCGGCACCTGGGGAACGGTGGAAGGCTGGAACGCGGATGCAGGCCTTGCCGATGCCGTCCTTGTGGTCTCCAATGTAAACGTCCCATTGAACGAGCTTGACGGATTGGTAGCAGGCATAACCCTGCCCTCGAGCTATTCCGCTAAACACACCGATGAGATATATGCCTGGGTATGGGTGAACTGGTACAATTCTGGCGTTCCAGCAGGCACGATATTCCGCGTGATAGACGATGGTGCCAAGGCCATCGACGAGGACTATGGGCAGATTGAGGACGGCACACTGTGGTTGACCAACGTGTGCTACCTCGGCACCAAAACTGAAGGTAAAGCCATAGCAAGCGTGCTGGGCGACGGAACGGGCGGACCTGCAGAGTGCTGCGAGGGCGTCCAGGTCTATCGCAATGACGGTGTCGCCGAGATGGATATGTGCTGCAAAGGCTGGAAGGATGCCTGCAAGCTGCCCACCGGGAGATGGGCCATGGAGGCGTTCTACGTGAGTGACGACCCGAATGAATCAAAGGCTTATGCTGTTGCCCTCGGGTTCTACGACGCAGACAAGGACGGCATGGCTGACTACAACGAGTACGCCTACGATGAGGGCGCCTGGTCGGTAAGCTTCGACGACGGCGATGTCTGGAACCAGCTTAGCCTGATTGATACTCATATTGACTACTTCTCGGACGTCGCGGTGTCGCCGAACTGCAACAAGACCATGCTGGTCAGCGTGAACGAGGACCACGGCTGCAGATGCGACAGCGTCTGGGTCCATGCCGAAACCAACCTGCACGAGGCTCCCGAATACACCGGCAAATGGCTGAGAACCTGGTGCGGGCAGCTCGGGGACGAGCAGTACGGACTGCTCAGACTGGCTCCCGAGGAAGACGATGGCGAGACCGTCTATCTCGTTGACCGCGGGACCGATACCATATACCTGAATGAAGAGATGGAAACCCTGGCTTGCTGGGACAAGATATCATCTCCTCCACCAGAGATAGACAACATCGTTGACCTGGCAGTGGGGGACGCAGAGACCGTCTATGTCCTGGATTATAACGGCTACGTCGCCATGTTCAATTCCGAGGACTGGCACGAGGCAGTGGAGAGCGAGGTTGATAATGGCTGGACCATCGCCGTTTGGGGCGACGACATACTTGTCGGTGGCCAAAATGGCGACTGGAATCACTCGGCCGACGGCGGTGAGAGCTGGATGGAACCAGATGACGCCAAGAGTCCCGGGGACCTTTACGTCACTGTGGCCTTTGACAGCTACTTCGACATCAACAACACAATCTATGCTGCCGTGACCACCGAATGCCCGAGCGTGTCAGGCGGCGTGTATCGCTGGATAATTGGGGAGAGCAAGAGCTGGACAGACCTTGAGGCTGAGGCCTACGGCTATACCGGCCTAGTCCTGGACAATGCCGACGGCAATCCCAAGACCAGCGCTGAAAAAGGCGGAGTTCTCTACGCCAGCTACATAACCGAGGAAGATGGGGAGATAATCACCGGCGTGGCCCGCTATCTCGAGCCGGCTGAGGATGTAGTGTGTAAAGAGTGCGGTGACTGGGATTACCTGACTGAGGGGCTCACTCCGGGTGACGAGGCCTTCTTCATGATGCCCAAGGCACTGAAGATCTGCGGCTGTCTGACTTCAGCCAGCAACAGCAAGCTCTTCGCCATTGACGGCCTAGGCGACTATGACATGGCGGAGGGCAAAGAGGGCGCTGTCTGGATGTTTGAGGACTGCTATGCCAAGAAGGCTCCCGAGATTACAGCCCCTGACGACGGCGACATAATCGACGCCGACCCCTGCGAGTGCTATAACAGGCCATTCACTATTTCGTGGGATCGCCTGTGCGACGCCTGCGTCTATGACATCGAGTTTGCGCTCGACGAGGACTTCACTACGCTAGCGTTGAAGGCCTGCACGTATAACTATACACCATCTGCAGGAGATCGCCCCGCCTACGAAGTGCCCGGCGTACTTGTATGCGAATTCACCTATTACTATCGGGTCAGGGCTATTGAGGCCGGGACCGGCCAACTAATCCGCAGCTGGTGGTCCCCCACACGGAGCGTCACCATTGCCCCCAGTTTGCTATCCGCTAAAATCGAGCTTAAGTCCCCTGCTCCAGGAGCCAAAGACGTGCCTACAAAGAAAGTAGGCTTCAGTTGGAGTCTGACAGCAGCTGCCGATAAGTTCGACTGGGTGCTGAAAAAGGATGGTGCTCAAGTAGCCTCCGCAACGGCGCTCAACGACACATACTACCAATGCAGCGAGACGCTGGAACACAACACCACTTACACCTGGCAGGTGATGGCCTACAATGAGGGCATTCTTATAAGCAGGAGTGACGTAGGCACCTTCTACACAGCGGTTCAGGGTGAGTTCTGTTGTCCCACATGTGGCCTGTGCTTCGAAACTGAGCAGGAGCTCAAGGACCATATCGCTGACGCGCACCCGGATGGGCCGGCAACACCACCATGGGTCTGGGTAATTATCGCCATCGGCGCTGTCCTGGTAATCGTAGTCATAGTACTCATCTTCAGGACTCGTCGGGTGTGATAACATTCCTTTAATCCCGAATTCCCGAAAGGGGCGGCTTAGAGCCGCCCCTTTCATTCTTGCATTATTGTTATTCTGAGGGCTCCAAATTCATTCTAACGACGAAGAATCCCTCAACGCGTCCTTGGGCTCTGCAAGGGATTCTGCGCAGGCCCCGGCAATGACATTCCTTCCTTGTTGTTGCCAGGAGCCCAGCACTCATGGCGCTGAGTGCTGGACGACGAAGCAATCTCGGCAGGCATGTCGGTGAGGCGGATTGCACTGTGCGGTACCCCCCTCTTTACCCTTCAGGGACATTTTCGGTTATAATAGAGGGAGAATATTCAAATGCGCTGGCTATCTCGATTGCTGGTTGTTCTTATTGTCTCCCTTATAGCCATTGCCCTGCCAGCTGTGCCCGCCCAAGCCCAGTGTGGGGGACCTTTCATCGAGCTTTCCCCCAAATCGGGAGCCCCCGGAACAGACGTCATCGTCACCGGCCAGCGTTTTCATGCGGACACATTAGTTGACATCTACTATGCCGGGACCCGTGAGGACGACAGAGTAGCCACAGGCAGGACTGGTCCCAGTGGAGATTTCGCAATTAACTTCACGATTCCTGAGGGTTACGCGGGCTACTACGAGCTGCGCGCCTACGTACACCCTGACACAGTAGATACCTACTTTACCGTGAAACCGGGCTTGACGGTGAGTCCCGAAAGAGGTCCTGTGGGCACCAACATTACCGTGGAAGGCCGGGGGTTTGCCAGGAATGAGCAAGGCATCGAGCTAGGATATTACGTCAATGGCAACTATGAGACGGTAGGAAGCAATTTCACAGCGAATGCCAGGGGCAGTTGGGAGACCAAGCTACAAATTCCCTTTTCCGCCAGGGGAGAACATAAGCTGGACGCTGAGGGTATTGAGAGCCGCCTTTACGAGGTCGAGGATGCCATCTTCACAGTAACCGCGGAGATAAGCATCGATAAATCATCGGGCATCGTGGGCGACAAGATAACTATGACGGCCAGTAGATTTGCTCCTAACGAGCAGGCCACCAAGATATTATTTGATGGAGAAGCAGCGGCCACAGACATCAAAGTCAATTCTAAAGGCGAGTGGGAGGCAAGCTTCGAGGTACCTGAACTGCCCAGCGGCCAGCATACCGTCACCGCCGAGGGACAGCGCACTAGGAAAGAGGACCTCGGTGACCTCAGCTTCGAGATAGAGTCTAGCATCATGCTGTCCCCCGACAAAGGCCATGTCGGCATGAACTTGACCGTCATCGGCCGCGGATTTGCTGCCGACGAAGATGTAGACATCATGTACGATGGCACGCAGACAGCAACAACCGAAACCAACGACAAAGGCAGTTTCCAGGTAAGCTTTCCCGCACCTGAGAGCAAATATGGCGAGCAGCGAGTAGCAGCTGGGTACTCGGGTGGTAACGCAGCCAGCGCTATCTTCACCATGGAATCAGACCCTCCGGACACACCGACCCCCATCTCGCCAGCCAACGGGAACCGGCTGGGATTCATGAGCGCGGTGACTCCGACACTTGAATGGTCGGAGGTATCCGATGACAGTGGAGTTGACTATAGCTTGCAGATAGCAACCACTGCCGATGTCACTGCCACTGGAGAATTCGCTGACCCCATGGTTTCGGAAGAAGGACTGGCCGGAATGAATTATACACTGGACAAGCCTTTGAGCTATGGCACCTACTACTGGATCGTGCAAGCTGTAGATGGCGCAGACAACGAAAGCGGCTGGAGTGGGGCCTATTCCTTCCGTGTCGGACTCCTGCCCCTGTGGGGATTTGTTATCATCATAGTTGCGGCAGTAGCGCTGCTGGCCCTCCTGGTTCGTGCTCTGATAAGGAGACGAACCATATATTACGACCGCTGGTGAAGAGACTCATAACCCCCTGTATGCCCCCTAACTTAAGGGGGGGGATATCGAAGGAAAGGATTTCTTCGTGCCGCAAACACTCTCCATCGTTCTGAGCGAAACGAACAATCTCTATCCCTGTGATTCTCACGTCCCGAGACGCCTATTTAGTCGGGGCGGTGCTCGCAATCGCATTCCCCCTTCTTGCCCTCCCTGTCATTGCGACGAAGGGTCTTCTTTCTTCCTCGACGGGAGAGGGTGAGGGCAAACGGGGCGGGTACAAGACCCGACCCTACAGTGGCAAACCAACAATACGATTATTGTAGTGGCGGGATTTGTCCCCGTCTCGTAGCTCCGCAGGAGAAGATGGTGCTAGAAGAGCGCAATTCAAGGAGATTGCCGCGCACCATGTTCGCTCCGCTCCCAACGACGTGCGGTATGTCCTTGCGAGGCTGGCGTTAGTCAGCCAAAGCAATCTCAAGGGAGCTGGTGGCCGACGGGCATCGTCGCGCCTCGCTCCCAATGAGAAACAATACGCAGGCGGCATTCCATATGCTCCCTCTCCTTTCACAGTTGTACGTGTTTCGATTTACTTTCGGGAGCGTTTCCGCTTATAATGGCAGTGTGTTCATGACCGTTTTGAAGTTTTTATATGTTTTGCTCTTTGTTATCCTTGTCTATCTTAACATCGCATTCACTGCTATTGTGTCATTTCTTAAGGTCAGTTTCTTTGGCTTGTGATATTTGTAGCGGCGAAGTCTATCTTAGCCTCTCGGGCAAGGACAAGCCTGTCCCTGAACAAGCCCAAATGTCAAGATCTAAATGCCTGAACGTCAAACCTGCTTCGTTTTGCCATTTGGATTTTGGGCTTGATTTGGCATTTGAGCCTTATCATTTGTCATCGATTTAGCCGATGGGGCTCTTACTTTTGAGCGGCGTTTTCGTTTATAATAGCCAAAAGGAGGTTAGTCAAATGCGATTGCTATCTCGACTGCTGGTTGTTATCGTCATCTGCCTGGTAGCTATGGCGATACCGGCTTCGCCTGCACAAGCCGCTGGCGCATCTATCACGCTCCGCCCCGAGTCAGGAGTCCCCGGGGAGGAGATCGAGGTCCGTGGCTATAATTTCACGGCTGAGGAGCGGGTCTATATTTATTACGATGGGGAGGAAATAGACATATATGACGATGGGGAGGAAATAGACTACGTCGAGACCGATGAAGACGGAGATTTCCCGTGGGTGAGTTTCATCGTTCCCGAAAGCTGCACGGGAGACCATGAGGTGCTCGCCGAGGACCGAGAGGACATTGATGCTGATGCTGACTTCACCGTGGAGCCGGGTCTGACAGTAGACCCTGAAGAAGGTCCTGTGGGGACTAATGTTACCGTGGAAGGCCATGGGTTCGCCGAGGATGAGGAAGATATCGAGCTAAGGTACTACATCAATGGCAAGCATAAAACGGTAAAAGAGAATATCCCGGCCAGCGAGGATGGTTGGTGGAAATGGAGTTTCCCGATTCCCGCTTCCGCCCAGGGAGACCATGACATAGACGCCCAGGGCGATGAGAGCAGCCTTCACGAGGTCGAAGATGCCATCTTCAAAGTAACGCCGGAAATAAACATAATAGACCAGTCATCAGGCAGTGTAATAGACGAGCCATCTGGCAGCGTGGCCGACAACATAACGACGACGGGCAGCGGATTTGTCGCTGATGAGAGAGACATCACGATATTGTTTGATGGCGAGGCAGTGAAGAGGGAAATCAGGGCAAATGACATTGGTTCCTGGAACGGAAGCTTCGTGGTGCCCGAGATGCCCCTGGGCACGTATGAAGTGACCGCTGAAGGAGAACAGACCGAAGAAGAAGATGTCAGCGCGCTGAGCTTCGAGATAGAACCTGGCTTGGTCCTGTCGCCCGTTGAAGGACATGTTGGCACGAGCGTGACCGCCGCAGGTCACGGATTTGCTGCCGGCAGCAATGTAGTCATAAAGTACGACGGTAGTGAAGTAGCGACATCCAGGACCAACGCTGAAGGCAGCTTCCCAGGTGTAAGCTTTTCCGTACCCGAGGGCACCCATGGCGCCCATCAGGTGACGGCCAGGGATGCTGCGGCGAACGAGGCCACCGCTATCTTTACCATGGAAGCAAATAGACCACCCATACCTGAAGTCATCTCACCGCCCGATGGGAGCAGGGTGGGATTCATAGGCGCGGTGATGCCGACTTTTGAATGGTTCGAGGTATCCGATGCCAGTGGAGTCTATTATAGCCTACAGATAGCAACCAGTGACAATACCACGGCCACCGGAGAATTCTTTGATCCGGTAGTCTCGGTTCCCGACCTAGTCGGAACGAACTACACCCTGGATAAGACGGAGGCCCTCCCCTATGGCACCTACTACTGGATTGTGCAGGCCGTAGATGGTGCAGAGAATGAAAGCGGCTGGACCGAAGCCAGTTCTTTCCAGGCCGGAGTCATGCCCCTATGGGCATTCATTATTATCATAGTGGCAGTGGCAGTGGGCATCGGCGCCGCGGTGTACTTCTTCGTAATAAGGAAAAAAATACATTATTACTAAGGGGATGCGATTGCAGGAAGGTTGCCATGCACCTTTCAGGTGCTCGCAATGACGAGTAAAATGATAGCTCGCAATAAGACTGCCTTCCTGTCTTTGCGAGGCTGATTGCAGTCAGCCGAAGGTACCAGGGACAAGCCCCGAATCTATGGAATTTACTCGGGATCTGCCTAGTTCTCCCTGACCCAACCTCTGGCTTCCCGCGGACTGAGATCCTTAGCAGCCTGCACTACCAGCGCCAGGCTCACCAGAAAATCATCGTGTCCTTCCTGAGGGTCAACATAGAAGTTCATCATTTGGTTCGGGCGATACCGCACCCTCGCTCTTTCCATCTCAAACAAGGTCTCTTTGTACTCTTGGGAGCCATCCTGCTTGTATATCTTAAGCCTGCCGGAATTGATAAAGGACAGTAGCTCAAAGCCCATTTCAGATTTGCTCTTCGACGTGATGACGAACGGGATGACCCTGCTTCCCAATTCCTTCTTGAGAAAGCTAGCTACAGGTTGACCAATACCGGTGGCGTCCACAACTATCCTGCGGCAGTTCCAGACATTCTTAAGAATATCCACCATCTGGGTATAAAGCTGGCTATGGGGCGTCCCCGTCCACTGGTATTGTTCCACAGTTTTCAACACTGGCTGCGACGGCCTCATTGCATCCATCTCGGCAATAGTGATTACTGTGGAATCATGGCCTCTCCCTCTACCATGACCAGCTTCTGTCATCTCCATCTCATGTTCCCCTGCCAAATCCACACCGGCAACATAAGTCCTCCTCTCCTCGGGCTGCGCCTGCCTGTAGTGTTCCCCCAGCATGAGAGCTATCTGCTGCCGCGACAGGAAGCCCCCGCCGCGAGCAACAGCTAACAGGGCATATTGAGTCCTGAACAAAGGATGGTCTTCGCCCAGCCTCTGCCGCTCCGATTCGACGAAGCGAAGATAGTCGGGATTGTAACAGCCAACCTGCTGCCAATCATATCTGAAGTGGCGCTTAACGCCATCCTTCCTTTCCAGTTCCAGATTGGCCTGCTTTGTCTCCTCGAGCAAGGTGCTGTCGTCCCAGGTAGTACCATAGAGAATCGTGGTCACGTTGGTCGCGGAACCCATGGGCCGGAATTCCTTGCTGTACTTTTCCTTGCCGACATCCTGCGATTCGTCAATCTCCAGAAGTATGTCAGCGGTATGTCCCACCACGGAAGACGAGCCTTCGGCTGACAGAAAGATGGCTTTGGCATTGCCGACCTGAAGGATATAGCCCATCTGGGGGCGATAGATGCCATCAAAGCCGAAATCATCGAGCCTCTGTTTCAACCTTTCCATAGATATAACAGTCTGGGGCTTAAACGTTGGTGAGCATTTAATGATATTGCCTCCCCTCGCCATATATAACGTCAATAGCAGGACTTCCAGATGCGCGGAAAGCTCGTTCTTGCCTCCCTGCCTGGCGATTTCCACAGAAAAGGTCAAGCCCATTCCTTTCCGGATCGACTCTGTAACCGCCCGCGCCACCTCCACCTGATAAGGTCTTAGCTTCATGCGAATGAAATCCGAAATCCTGAACACCAAATCCTAAACAAATTCAAAATGCCAGATTCAACTACTGGACATTTCCTGGAATTTTGGTCATTCGCGCCTCGATGCTGTTTAGGGCCTAGAATTTGGTGCTGAGGATTTTTCCTCCCACCCCAACCCCAAGGGGCACGGCCACCTCGGTCAGGACTTTCTGGATAGCTTCTCTGAGAGACTTCTTCTGTTCTTTGGTAATTTGATAGCGGATTCTTACCAGCCGGGCTATGATATTGGCGGCTTCGAAGTGCAGGTCAATTCGCTCAGGTTGTTCTTCCAGAAGTTCCCTGAGCTTTACCCTGAGAAGGGCAATTTCCTCGTCAATTCCTTCTATTTGAGAAGCTTCCTGCAGTTCAAGTTTTTCGGCCTCGTCCACAGCCCGGCCATAGAAACCCCGCCGACTATTCTTCCTGTTGCTTTTTCCTTTCACTGCCATGGTAGTTCCGGGCTCCACGAATACTTCTCCTGAGCGAAGTCGAAGGATTCGGAGGATTTTTGGGGTTTTTCACCGACGCTTTGACCAAGCCATAGACAAGGACATGGGCTGCCAGTGCATAATTCTGCTTCTGAAGAGCCGCCGGCAACAGTTTCATACTCAGTTCACTTCACTATGGTAAGCGTTCAGCCATCTCCTATGTGACCCTGAATGATTTGCTTTTCGTCATTCTGAGCGAAGCGAGGAATCTAGTCCTCTCAGGCTAACGTCCTCCAAGGGTCCCAGCGCTTCCTTATCATCCCGACGTATCTGGACTCTTCAGAACGACAGGGGAATGAATCGTTACCTCATTTGCTATTCGGTTATCCGATGGCCCAGCCTATAATAGCACAGATGTTCTAAAGAGGCAAACGAGTTTTGTCACTTCAAAGCGCAAGCTTCAGAAGCGACGCCATTATCCAACCAAGGACCGCGCATATCGGGAAGGTCAAAACCCAGGCCAGTACAATATTCTTGGTTACCCCCCACCTTACTGCAGAAAGGCGTCTGGTGGCACCTACCCCCATTGTAGCCGCCGTGGCACAGTGAGTAGTGCTTACGGGAATACCCAGGCGTGAAGCTACTTCAATAACTGTAGCCGCTGAGGCCTGGCTGGCAAAACCATGGGAAGGTCGTAGGGCCGTAATTTTTATCCCCACAGTCTTGATAACTCGCCAGCCACCGATAGCGGTGCCCAGGCTAATGGCTAAAGCAGAGACAACTATTATCCACCACGTACTAGCGTCCAACAACGAGAGGCGATCCCACAAACTGTCATCTCTATAGAAAATCATCAGCACCATGGTGATAAGAGCTATGGGCATCTGCCCATCATTTTTGCCGTGGCTATAAGCCAGAAAAGCGGTAGTAAGCCATTGGAGTCGGCTGAAGACCACTCTCATCCTGGCTGGAGCTCCCCGGCGCAATACCCAGAGCAGGACAACCATAAGGGCAAAACCACCGATGAAACCCAAAGTAGGAGCAATAACCACTGATGCCCCAATCCGTTCCAGCATATCCCACATCACTGCTTCCCAACCTATCACCGCCGCACCGGCCGCTGCCAGTCCGGTTACTAAGCTATGGCTGACGCTCACAGGCAGACCAAAACGAGTAGCTATAGTTCCCCAGACGATGACAGCAGCCTCTGCAGCAATCAGTATCAAATAAGCATCAAGCCCTGGCAAAGACAATAGTGTTTCAGAGTCTAGAATTTTCGTGCCGATAGTTATAGCTACAAGAGTGCCCGTAGCGGCGCCAGCGAAGTCGCACAAGACAGCCAGCACTATTCCGTTTCGGGGGGAAATAGCCCGAGAGCCAATCGAGGCAGCGACAGCATTAGCAGCATCATTAAAACCGTTAACTACACCAAAGCCGATGGCTGCCGCAATTACCAGAACCAGCAGAGCAAGCTCAGGCATGCTTCAATACTATACCTTCAAGGACATTGGCGACGTCTTCGCCCCGGTCAGTGGCATTTTCCAGGTGGTCATAGATTTCACGCCACTTGATTACTTCACATGCGTTAAGATGGCAAACTTCGAACAGCTCAACCAGGGCAGCGTGCTGCACATCATCAGCCTCGTTTTCCAGAGTATTGATTTCCACACACTGCTTAAGAATCCAGGAAAACTGCTCACGGCGGCGCAAACGAGGTACCACCTGGTTCAACTTGACAGCCATTTTATTCACGATGCGAGCTAGTTCTCGAGCTCTCTCCGTGGGTTGGGCAATACCATAAAGATAAGCTGTTCTGCCCGCAGCTTCGATGAAATCCATGACATCGTCCAGGCTATTGGCCAGGAGACTGATATCTTCCCTGTCAATAGGGGTCACGAAGCTCCGATGCACCCGCGCTACTATCTCGTGCGTGATAACGTCGCCCTTGTGTTCCAGACTCTTAAGCTCTTCTGCCTTTGCTTCCACATTCTCGTAGTTCTCAAAGAGGTCAACCAGCTTCTCTGCAGCGACAACCAGATTACTCGTGTCCTGTTCAAACAGGTCATAGAACTCCATATCCCTAGGGATGAGTGAAAACTTAGCCAAAGCGCACCTCCGTCAATACCTACTTCTATCTCCAAGACCCCCAGATCAATCTCGCATTATAGCACGCCATGGGAGGCCACCACTATGCCTTAGACTCTTCATGTGACTCCCCCCACGATTTCTTGAGCCTGTCGCCAATTTCCTTTTCATAGCCTTGCTCTGTGGGAACGTAATAGCGTTTCCCCTGAAGAGCAGGAGGCAGGTTCTGTTGCTTGACAAAATGGTCAGGGTAATCATGAGCATATTTGTAGCCCTGCCCGTATCCCATCCGGCGCATTAGGTCGGTTACCGGGTTACGCAAGTGGAGGGGCACAGGCTCATTTCGGCCTTGTCGTATATCCTTCTGGACCCGAGAATAAGCCTGGTATAAGGAGTTGCTTTTGGGAGCAGAGGCCAGATAAACCACCGCCTCAGCCAAAGCAAGATCCCCCTCGGGCAAGCCCACAAAATGCACTGCCTGCTGAGCAGCTACTGCTATCACCAGAGCTTGAGGGTCGGCCACACCAACATCCTCGGAAGCAAAGCGCACCAGGCGACGGACGATATATAAAGGGTCCTCACCAGCTTCAAGCATACGCCCTAGCCAATACAAAGCAGCATCAGGGTCGGAGCCGCGTAATGATTTATGCAGCGCCGAAATCAAGTCATAATGCTGGTCACCGCTCTTATCGTAGAGCAAAGCACGATGCTGCAGTGCCTCTTCAACGGCAGGCAGGCCGATTGCCCGCAAGCCATCGTCGCCAGGCAACGTGGCAAATGCCGCCATCTCCAAAGCATTCAAAGCCACCCGGGCATCTCCGTTGGATATGGTCACCAGGTGGCGCAGAGCCTCCTCGCTTACGGCAACGCGGTCCTTTCCCAACCCTCTGTCTACATCGTTAATGGCTCGCTCAACAATGAGCCTGACTTCTTCATCGCTCAGCAGGTTCAGGCGAAAAACCCGGCAGCGAGAAAGAAGCGGGGCAATAACTTCGAAAGAAGGATTTTCCGTAGTGGCTCCAATGAATCTCACCGTACCATTTTCCACAAAGGGCAATACGGCATCCTGCTGCGCTTTGTTAAAACGGTGAATCTCGTCGACGAAGAGGATGGTCCTCTGTCCCGACGATTTCAGCCTCTTGTCGGCCTCTCCGATAACACGGCGCAGATCAGCCACCCCGGCACTCACAGCGCTCAAAGGACTAAATTGTGCTCTGGTAACATTGGCGATAATGTGAGCCAGAGTTGTTTTTCCACTGCCTGGCGGACCCCAGAATACCATAGAAGGTAGCTGGTCTGCCTCGATGCATTTGCGCAGGATTCGTCCCTCCGCAACCAGATGCTCCTGACCGACGAATTCGGCAAACGTCTGCGGTCGCATCCGTGCCGCCAGAGGCATACTCTGCGGCAAATCATTTTCCGGCGGCAGGTTGAAAAGCGGCATGCTATCCATTATCGTCAATCACAGCCTCCTACTTAAACCTCCTAACTTGAAAGCGATACAGTTTAACCGGCTCGCTGCCCGATATGCCCGCCTTGAGCCGGCAAATAGCAATCTGTTCCTCAACGCTATCAACGCCTTCCAGATCAGGCAGCAAAAGTCCCTTTTTCCACCCGCTCTCCACGATGACGCCGTATTCGTTGTGGTCAAGCTGGCTGATGTCTGCGACTGGCTCCGGCGCGGTAAGGATATCCACGCTATATTCGACGTCATCAAGCTCAGACGCAGTCACCGGGGGGAAACGAGGGTCCCTGGTAGATGAGCTGATAGCATTGGCGATGATTTCCTCAGCCACATTGTCCTTAGTTGGCTCAAAGGTGCCAATACATCCTCTCAATTGCCCGTGCTTATGAAGGGAAACAAAAACCCCCGCGCGCTCCGTCATTTCTGCAGTTAACTCCCGCGGCTTGAGGATTTGACCATTTCGAACGTAGCTTTCTACAGCCTCCTTAGCCAGTTTCGCCACAGGATGAAGTACCCTTTCTGCCATAAGACACCTCCCTCCTCATCACCCATTTCCTCTCCCTCGATGGGAGAGGATCAAGGTGAGGGTGACGATTCACCTTAGGGCCTCTCTTATCACCTCCAATACTCCATCTACATTGTTCAATACTTCATTGTTCCAGAATCTTAGAATACGATAGCCTTCTCTGTTCAGCCACCCTGCTCTCCTCTCATCCCTCCCCAATATCCCGTGCTCATTGTGCTGACCACCATCAATTTCAACTATAAGCCGCTTGTCAAAACTGGCAAAATCAACAACATAGTCACCTATAGGCTGCTGCCTTCGAAATTTCACCCCTTCCAGTTGCCTATTCCTCAATCTTCCCCACAGGACCCTTTCCGCTTCTGTTTGCCTTTCGCGAAGCTCACGAGCAAGGCTTGTTTGATTCGTCTTCACTGTCCCGTTTTGACCCTCACCTAAAATCCTCTCCCCAAATGGGAGAGGAAAATCACAACCTGAAATTGAGCTCAGCTCCGCAGAACTTGCACTTCGAACCATCCAACCCCAGCACCTCGCTATCATAGCCGCTGCGATGAACAACCCTCTTGCCACACGAATAACACACGGTATTTTCATAGTCATGCCCCGGTACGTTGCCCAGATAGACAAATTTCAACCCGGCTTCTTTCCCAATCCGATAAGCCTTCTCCAAAGTGGATATTGGGGTGGCCGACAGATGGCCAAATTCGTGCAGAGGATAAAAACGAGTTACATGCCAGGGAGTGAGCTCGCCCAGGTTATCTCGAATCCATAGCGCAATGTTCCTGAGCTGCTCCTCGTCGTCGTTCATCGTGGGAATGACATTGGTCACCACCTCAACATGCATATGCCATTTCTCCTCAGCTCGCCTGGCGACATCCAGAATACCCTGCCACCCGGGAACCTTAGCCAGCTGGCGATAGAACGCGTCGGTAAATCCCTTGACGTCCACCCTCCAGGCATCAAGCCAGGGCCCTATAGTGTCCAGAGCTTCAGGTGTGGCATAGCCATTGGTCACATACACAGTGTATAGATTATTCTGCTTGGCCAGTCTGGCTGAGTCTAAAGTATACTCAAACCATACCGTGGGCTCATTGTAAGTCCAGGCCACGCCCTGGCAATCATAGCTCTTGGCTAGCTCTATCTCCCTTTCCGGGAGCAACTGCCGGGAACTCTGGGGGATATCCACACAGGAGATCTCCCAGTTCTGGCACCCTTTGCAGTGAAAATTGCAGCCCCAGGTGCCTAAAGACAATGCATAGGTGCCGGGGAAGAAATGAAACAGAGGTTTTTTCTCAATATGGTCAGGTGCCATGGAGGACACCTCGGCATAATTCATGGTTAGGAGCTTGCCCTCCCGATTGATGCGCATACGGCAGAGGCCAAGTTTACCGGGATTGATAAGGCATCTCCACTGGCAAACGTGACACCTCACCCGCCCACCAGGGAGTGTCTCGTAGAGCATCGCCTCCCTTTCCATCCATTATCATTATAGCACCATGGACGACGACAACGTAATCAGGCCTCTTGAATATAAAGTTCACCGCGAGACGCATTCGTGGTCATCGCTAGGAGGGAATACTCACAGACCTCATCTCCCTTGATGTGAGAGCCGTAGTGCGACCCTTTGGGGTCGTGCCCCATCCCTTCCTCAAATGGAGCATATTGCCAATGTCGTCTCCGTTGTCGGCACCAGCACGGGCCGCAAACCAAGCAAGCTCTAGCGCGCCGTCAACCGGCTCGAAGATCTTGTTACTCACTGCTCACGGAAGGCAGCCCTTAATACACTCTAGCAACCTAACCACACAGGGTTATTCCAACCCGGGGCCAGGTGGTAGGCCTGACTTCCGTACGTTAGCCAGCACTCCTCGGTTACCTTAATCCAGTAAGCCGTGTACTTGCATAACTTGGCGAGGTTATTCTGAGCAGGCGGTAAGGTAGGGTCATACCAGGTCCACCCGTTCACGGCCGTGGGCATGGTAGTGAACGGGTCAAAGTTGTAAGCTATAACCAGCTTGCCCTCGGCAACCACACTGGCAAATGCCACTTCCGGACTCGGTTCATCCTGGGACACGCCACCCACAGTGAAGTCCCAGACAGGTCCCGCTCTAGTGATGCCATGGTTATCCGTAGCCACTATCTGCCAGTAATATTTGGTGCTGTAGGCTAGAGTCCCCGGGTCATACGTGCTCCCCGATTGGTCGTTGGAGA
>SMTZ1_10010412_pt1 | contig 17490 bp, 15 predicted proteins | sample DeeMarSWOR136_30_FD_25667 | JGI IMG/M metagenome (IMG submission 25667)
CGTAATCGCTTCTCGCGAGAGTCACCTGTGGCGGTCCTTGAATCTGGACTCTATTCTATTGCGGACGTCTTCTGCTGTCAAAGGATCTCATTGAGGATGTTGAAAAACATAGCAGTTACTTGAAGGTGGTACTAGCTGTTGCGTTGCACACACTGCTTACGCACTACATGCTGCGGCAAAGGTAATTGGCGTTGGACTTTTTCAATACCCTCCTCGTTGATGATCAAGGCCAGGCAACTTCGTTTGTGCGTCAACCGCCGGGGCGATATAATCCGACGCGACCAGCAACTGCGTCCACAGCTAGCTAGAGGTTGCGCGTCAATCTGTCGACTCACGAGACAGCGCTTGATGAGCCTGGGGAGGAGTTCTTCCGTACCTACCTGGGCGGCTGGGGAGTCATTGGTCACTACCTTCTCAAGGAGCTGGTGCCTGGGGTGGATCCTCTGGGGCCGGATAACCTGCTCATCTTCGCCCCCGGGGTGGTGACTGGTGCCCCAGTAGGCGGCAGCGGCCGGCATGCCGTCGGGGCCAAATCCCCTTTGACAGGAGGCTTTGCTGCGTCTGAAGCAGGAGGGTTTTGGGGTGCCGAGCTAAAGCGGGCAGGCTGGGATGGTATCGTCATCTCCGGTCAGGCCGAAGAGCCGGTCTACCTATGGATCAAGGACGATCACGTGGAGATCCGCGATGCCTCCCACCTGTGGGGTAAGAAGACAGCGGATGTAGAGGCAACCCTCCGCAAGGAATTGGGAGATGAGCGGGTGCGCGTGGCGCAGTGCGGTCTGGCAGGGGAGAGTAGGGTCCGCTTCGCGTCGGTGATGCACGACGTCAACCGCGCAGCGGGGCGAACGGGGCTGGGTGCGGTGATGGGTTCCAAGAGCCTAAAGGCTGTGGCGGTGCGCGGCAGTGGCCAGGTGGAAGTGGCAGACCGGGACAAGGTACGGACAGTGGCCCGTTGGCTACGTGACCACTTCATGGAGTCTGGCTACCTGAGAGGGATCCATAATGATGGCACCGCTGGGATTCTCATCTCTCTAGACGTCAGGGGCGGTCTTCCCACTCGAAACTTCCAGCAGGGCTCCTTTGACGGGGCGGAGACCATCACCGGCGAGACAATGACCGAGAGCATCCTCGTGGAGAGGGACACCTGCTTTGCATGTCCTATCTACTGCAAGCGTTGCGTCGAGGCTGCACAGCCTTACCAGGTCGATCCTGTTTACGGAGGGCCCGAATACGAGACGGTGGCCGCTCTCGGGTCCTGCTGTGGGGTTGATGACCTGGAAGCCATTGCCTATGGGAACCAGCTGTGCAACGCTTACGGGTTGGACACCATTTCCACCGGTGTGGTCATCGCCTGGGCGATGGAGTGCTTCGAGCGAGGGCTGCTGACACCTGTGGACACCGGGGGCCTGGATCTGCGTTTTGGGGATGCTGCAGTGATGTTGGGTCTGATCGAGCAGATCGCGAACCGGCAGGGCTTTGGAAACCTTCTGGCCGAGGGTTGTCTGCGCGCCGCACAGGAGATAGGGCGCGGAACGGAGCGCTACGCCATGCAGGTAAAGGGTCAGGAGATCCCCCTGCATGAACCGCGGATCAAGTTTGGTCTGGATATCGGCTATGCCACTTCGCCCACCGGTGCTGACCATATGCACAATGTCCATGATACGGCCCTGGCCAGGGAGGGAGCACCCATCCAGAATATGCGTAGCTTGGGGATTCTTCAACCTGTCGCTGCAGACTATCTGGGACCGGAGAAAGTCAGGCTGTTCAAGTATCGCCAAGCCTGGAGGATGCTGGACAATTGTCTGACGCTGTGCATGATGATGCGCGATATCTTCGGTGCGGACCACATCTGTAATCTGGTGCAGGGGGTGACAGGCTGGAACAGCAGTATGTTCGAGCTGATGAAGGTCAGCGAGCGCGCGCTGGCCATGGCACAAGCTTTTAACTATCGAGAAGGCTTCCGACCCAAAGACGATGTGGCCCACTGGCGCTTCTCGACGCCATTTGAGGATGGCCCCGCTGCGGGGGTGCGCGTGCCGCACGAGGAGATCCAGCGGGCGATACAACTGTATTATGAAATGAATGGCTGGGATAGCGACACTGGTGCGCCGACGGCAGCGACACTGCACGAATTAGGCCTCCACTGGGTGGCTGAGCTTCTGTACGAATGATCCGATTTGTGAGAACAGGAAGGAGCGCAGTGTGAAGATTGAGGTCACGCAAGGAGCGATCCAAGAGCAGACGATCGACATGATCGTGGTTAACCTCTTTGAGGGGGTAACGGAGCCTGGGGGCGCGACTGCGGCGGCAGACCAAGCCCTGGGCGGGCAGCTTCGCGAGTTGGTTGCTTTGGGCGACTTTAGGGGGAAGCTGAACGACACGGCACTGCTCTACCCGTCGCAGGGCTTCCCCGCGAAGCGTGTGTTGATCGTGGGGCTGGGCAAGCAGGAAGAGTTCGATCTGGAGAAAGTTCGACAGGTGTCGGCCACTGCGGCTCGCAAGGCTCGGTCGCTCGGGATCCGCAACTACGCGACGATCGTCCATGGTGGGGGAGCGGCGGGGCTGGATGCTTCTGAAGCAGCGCAGGCACTCGCTGAAGGCACGCACCTCTCTCAGTACCGCTTCACCCAACACCGTACCGAGAAAGAAGACGTGGATGAGCGCAACGAACTCGAGACGGTGCGGGTTGTGGTTTTCAGTGCAGAACTTGTGGATACCATCAAGCGAGGCGTACGTACTGGGGAGTCGATCGCCGCCGCGGTCAACTGGGTTCGTGACTTGGTCAATCAGCCTGCCAACTACGCCACACCTGCTCTGTTGGCCGAGGAAGCGCGTCGAATGGCCAAGAAGACGGGGCTCAAGTTTGAATCGTTTGGGCCTGCAGGGCTGCGCAAGTTGGGTATGGGAGCGCTGCTTGGAGTGGCGCAGGGTAGTGTGCAGGAGCCGCGCTTTGTGATCCTGGAGCACAACCAAGGGGCAGGGGACACGGCTCCGATTGTGCTCGTGGTCAAGACCATCATCGGCAAGACAATCGAAGTCAGCAACACCGACGCAGAGGGACGTCTCATCCTAGCTGACGCACTGGGATACACACAGCGCTTTGAGCCTGCCGCAGTGGTTGACCTGGCTACCTTAACCGGTGCCTGCGTGGTGGCCCTGGGTAACGTGGCTGCTGGTCTGTTCTCCAACAGCGACGAACTCGCCGCCAAGATCGAGCGGGCGTCGGAAGCCGCACATGAGAAGGTTTGGCGCATGCCACTATGGAAGGAGTACGGCGAGCAGATCAAGAGCGACGTGGCAGATATGAAGAATGTGGGAGGGCGCCCGGCTGGGGCGATCACCGCTGCCATGTTGCTGAGCAAATTCGTTGGCGAGATCCCTTGGGCACACCTGGATATCGCCGGGATGGCTGCAACGGAGAAGGACTCGCCATACCAGCCTAGGGGGGCTAGCGGGTACGGCGTGCGACTGCTGGTGCAGCTACTGCGCAGCTGGTCGTAGCTTGCCGTGACGCGAGCAGCAGCCGGTCGCGAGGCGACGGCGCTGCCGCGTGGATTCCGGTGCTCGCGGACCACGCAAGGTCGGCCAACGATCAGCCAGCCGCGTCGTTATGCGTGAAGGGGGATTCGAGTCATGGCTCGTTTCAGTCGCTTGGAAGTGCTGAGTGCGATCATCCGTATTGGATTAATCCCGCTGTTCTACCACGGCGACCTGGCAATCGCCAGGCAGATTGTGGCAGCGTGTAGTGCAGGCGGGGCTAGAGTGATTGAGTTCACCAATCGCGGTGACAATGCTTTTCGAGTCTTCTCTGACCTGGTGTCGCACTTTTCCACCGCCAAGCCCTCGCTAATCCTGGGCGTTGGCTCAGTGGTGGATCCGGGAACGGCTGCACTGTACCTCTCGGGCGGCGCGAATTTCGTAGTAGGGTCGGTGTGGAATCCGGAAGTGGCGCGGGTTTGCAACCGGCGCAAGGTGCCATACATACCGGGCTGCGCCACCCCGTCAGAGATCTCGCAGGCCGAGGAACTGGGAGTGGAGATCGTCAAGACCTTCCCCGGGTGCGCTATCGGTGGGCCTGCGTTTGTAAAGGCTGTCCTAGGGCCGACACCGTGGACGCGGATGATGGCAACGTCAGGAGTAGAAGCGACAGAGGACAACATCCGTGCCTGGTTTGAGGCGGGTGTGGCGGCTGTTGGGATCGGCTCTAACTTGGTCAGGAGGGAATGGGTCGAAGCCAAAGACTATGCGGCCATCACGTCCATGACTGCCCAGGTGATTGCCTGGATTCGCCAAGTGCGCGGTGAGAGCGCTCCACTCTGATCGCTAGATCACTCGCTCTTCCCGGAATTCTTGACCTTGGCGCAGCCGCTCAATACCCAGCGGGGAGATGTCCGCAGAGGATTGTCCCTCCAAGATCAACGCGGCCATGGCTCGTCCGATGGCTGGGGCCAGCATGAACCCATGGCCGCTGAAACCACCAGCGCAGATGAATCCCTCCACCTCAGGTATATGTCCCAGTATCGGGTTGTCATCTGGGGTAACCGCGTACAATCCACCCCAGCCATCCATGAACCCGGCCTGTTCTAGGATTGGGGCACGATGTATGGCTCTTTCCACTACCTGGGCCAGGAATTCCCAGTCCGCTTGGGTGTTGAAGCTAGGGGGCTCCTCGTCGTCGGTCATGCCCATTAGAATCCCCGGGCCTTCCTTGCGGAAGTAGAAACTTGGTTGGAAGTCGATCACCATTGGCAATGGGCCTGGGATAGCAGGGAAGGGGCTGGTCACGAAGATCTGGCGGCGGTAGGGCAGCACGGGCAGTTCGATACCTACCATGCGTGCCACGACTGCCAGCCAAGGACCTGCCGCATCTACCACGACAGGCGTTTGGATCTTTCCCCTATCCGTCACCACGGCACACACCCTTTGCGCTTGCAGCTCGATGGTAGTGGCCTCTGTATCTGTGCAGATCTCGACGCCCAGTTGGCGAGCCCCTCTGGCGAATCCCTGCAGGACGGAATGCGGATCTGCGTAGCCATCCGTGGAGCAATAGGTGGCCAGGACAACATCTTCCACGTTGAGAGCTGGAACGAACTCATGAGCTTCTTGCGGCGAGAGGAGCTCCACCTCGAGGCCCAAGCTTCTCTGCAGCGCGACGTTCTCCCGAAAGGCCGTGGCGTCCTCCTCCGTGGTCGCCAGGAAGAGATAGCCGTGTTGGTGGAACTCCGGGTCGGTGCCGAGTTCTGCCTGGAAGCGTTCGAAGAAACTCACGCTCTCCATGGCGAGACGGATGTTGACTTCGGTGGAGAATTGCTGGCGTATCCCGCCCGCGCATTTGCCGGTGGAGCCCATACCGAGCATGGATTCGCGCTCGAGGACCACGATGTCCTGTCGTCCCATCCTGGCTAGATGGTAGGCTACGCTGGTGCCAATGACGCCACCCCCGATGATGACCACATCTGCATGGGCACGCATCCTTATCCTCCTTGATAAGTCTGCAGACCGTCAGAGTTCCAGTGGAATGCCCGATCCCTTTTGTTCTGCCGCCACGAGGGCTAGGCGGGCCACGGCAGCATCCTGGACAGCGTTGCCAACGGACTTGAAGAGGGTCAGCTCCTGCTGCGTTTCGCGGCCGGGCTTCCAGCCAAGGACAATCTCCCCCAACTCGGCGTGGATGTCTTGCTCCGTGATGCGACCTTTGTCCAGGGGGATGATGAGGTCCCCTGCTTCGGCTAGGCAGGCTGCCCGAGAATCCACTACCACCTTGGCCCTGACTACTGTCGCTTCATCAATCTCTTGCATCTGTGGCGTGTACGATCCAATGCCATTGATGTGCACGCCAGGTTTGAGCGAGGCATCGTCGAAGACGGGAGTGCTGGAGGTGGTGGCTGTGCAGATGATGTCCGCATCCGCCACGGCATGTGCAGGGGAATCAGCCACTTCAACATCAGCAGGGATCTTGCCACCCAGTTGTTGCATTTCAACAACGTACTGCTCGGCCCTCTCACGTACCTTGTCGTAGACCCACACTTTGGTGATTTGCCGCACCTCGCAGACTGCCTGCAGCTGGGTGCGGCCTTGCGTTCCCGCGCCGAAGATGGCTACATGCTGGGCATCCAGGCGAGATAGGATGTCGGTGGCAGCGCCTGAAGCTGCTCCAGTGCGCAGTGCTGTCAGATAGGTGCCGTCGATGGCTGCTGTGGGCTGGCCAGTGGTCGCATCAAGCACAACGACCAGGGCGTGGATGGTAGGAAGGCCCAATTCCAAGTTATCAGGGAAGACGGAGACGATCTTCACAGCCAAGGAGAGACTCTCTTCCAGGTAGGCCGGCATAAAGAGCGTCACTCCTGTCTGTGGCGATACCGGCAGTTGCGTGCGCAACGGAACATTCGCCCTGCCAGCGGAAAGTTGAGCATAGGCACCTTTGACCGCCTCGATGGCCGCGGCCATGGAGACGGCTTGCTTCACGTCATCCCCTGTGAGCACGCGGAGTTTCACTTTACGCCTCTCCCAGGTAGGCCTTGCGCACCCGCTCGCTGCGCAGAAGTTCGCTCGCTGTGCCAGAGAGCGCAATCTGTCCCGTCTCGAGAACATAGGCGCGGTCGGCCAGGCGCAGCGCAGCTCGTGCGTTCTGCTCTACGAGAAGGATCGTGACACCCTGCTCGTTGATCTCGCGGATGGTATCGAAGATGGCTCGGACCAGCATGGGGGCCAGCCCCAGCGATGGCTCATCCAGCATGAGAATGCGCGGCCGGCTCATCAGCGCCCGGCCGATGGCCAGCATCTGCTGCTCACCACCCGACAGCGTGCCTGCTATCTGTTTCTGCCGCTCTTCCAGCCGTGGGAAGAGTCGGAACACGCGCTGACGGCTCTCTTCGATTCCCAGCTTGTCATCGCGGCTATAAGCCCCCATGTTCAGGTTCTCTTGCACCGTCAGTGTAGTGAAGACCCTTCGCCCCTCAGGTGCATGCGAGATTCCCATGTCTACAATGCGGTGAGCAGGCAGGGGGTTGAGCAAGGTGCCCGTGAATCGCATTTCGCCCTGCCGCGGGCGCAGGAGGCCAGAGATGGTGCGCAAGGTGGTGCTTTTGCCTGCCCCATTGGCTCCCAATAGGCTGACGATTTCACCTTCTCCTACATCCAGGCTGAGTCCCTTGAGAGCATGTACATTTCCGTAATAGACATGCAGGTCTTGCACAGTGAGCATGGCCATACTCAGTCCTCTTCCTTGCCCAGGTAGGCCTCAATCACGCGGGGGTTGCTCTGCACTTCAGCGGGAGTTCCCTCGGCGATCTTCTGCCCGTTGTCCAACACAACAACACGGTCAGAAATACCCATCACTACCCTCATGTCATGTTCAATCAGCAGGATCGAGATGTTTGACGCCTGGATCTGCCGGATCAATTCCATCAGCTCCGCGCTCTCCTGCTCGTTCAATCCGGCAGCCGGTTCATCCAGGATGAGAAGGCGGGGGTGGGTTGCCAAGGCGCGCGCGATTTCCAGTCGGCGCTGGCTGCCATAGGGGAGGTTGCGTGCTAATTCGTCGCGGTACTCATACAGTCCCATAAAGTGGAGTTGCTGTTCCGTCTCACGCTGGATACGCGTTTCCTCCTGCTGTTGGCTAGCGGAACGGACAATGGCTCCCCACACGCCGGCTTGTGTGCGGCAATGCAGACCAGCCATCACATTCTCTGACGCGGTAAGGTTGGGAAAAAGCCGGATTGTCTGGAATGTGCGGGCGATCCCCAAGTCCGTGATGCGGTGGGGAGGCAATCCCACCAGGTTGTTCCCGTTGAACCGGATGTTTCCGGCCGTTGGAGGGTAGAGACCTGTGATCAGGTTAAACACGGTGGTCTTGCCCGCACCGTTCGGTCCGATCATGCCATCCGATCATGCCAAGGATTTCTTCCTCGAACACGTCAAAGTCGAGATCCAAAACAGCGGTGAGCCCGCCAAAGTTCTTGGTGAGATTGTGTACCTCCAAAAGGGCCATGGTTTCGTCCTTGTGTCGCTATGGTCAGTCACTGCCGCCAGCTGGTAGAGGGGGGGGCTCTTCGCCGCGAATCTCAAGCTTTGCGCGGCGGCTAGGCCACAATCCTTCCGGCCGGACGATCATCATCAGGATCATCGCTACGCCTAGCCAGGCGTCTCTCCAGTTCTTGGCCTGGCGCACCAGTTCGGGAAGCACCACCATGCCTGCCGTCCCGAGCACCATGCCGGGCACTGAACCGATGCCTCCCAGCACCACGATACAGAACATGATCACGGATTCGAAGAAGGAAAAGTTCTCAGGCGCGATCACCCGGTAGCGGCTGGCATAGATCACCCCAGCTAGTCCCGCCCACGCTGATCCAAGCACAAAAGCCACTAGCTTGACGCGGATTGTGTCAATCCCCATTGATTCGGCGGCCAGCTCATCCTCGCGTATGTACGTCCAGGCACGCCCCAGGCGCGAACGCTCCAAACGTCTGGCTGCGAACACGGTGAAAACCACAAAAGCCAGCACTAGGTAGTAGTAGTGAATCGGCCTAGAGAAGACAAAGCCCAAGAGCTCCGGTCTGGAGATCCCAGACAAGCCATTGGCCCCGCCTGTGAGGCCGAAGATGTTGTTCTTGAGGGTGATGCGAAAGATCTCGCCAAAGGCGATGGTTACGATGCACAGGTAGTCTCCCCGCAGGTGCAGGATCGGGCGGCTGATCAGGAAGGCGAAGATCCCAGCGGCAATGGCGCCCACCGGCATCAGGACTACAATGGGGATGCCCAGATGGAGGTTCAGGATGGCCGCTGTGTAGGCTCCTATGCCATAGAACGCGGCATGGCCGAGTTGGAATAGGCCAGCGTAGCCTACGATGATATTCAGGCTCAGGCCGAGCATGACGTAGATGCCTGCCAGCACCGCCACCGAGGTCTGATAGTCGTCCAGCAGCAGTGGCAGGATCAGCAACAGGGCGCCTAGTCCTGTATAGTACCAGATTGGCTTCACCCCTCGCAGACGGGTCAGAATTCGGTTCATTGCATCACAGCTCCCCAGCTGACTGCTACCGCTATTTCGATTCCAATGCCGCGGCCGGAAGGATAAACCCAAGCGACCTAATACTTCTCGGCGACGCGCTCACCCAGCAACCCTCGCGGACGCACGATCAGGATCACAATGAGCAGCCAATACGCGATGACGTCTTTCCACTGCGATGATATGTATCCTGCGCCTAGCGATTCAACGATCCCCAGAATCAGGCCGCCTACCATTGCGCCGGGGATGTTGCCGATGCCGCCCAGAATGGCGGCGACAAAAGCCTTCAGACCAAAGATCCAGCCCAGGGTAAAGTCAAACGAACCGTAGTGCAAACCGACCATGACACCGCCCGCGGCGCCAAGCGCTGGCCCGATCAGAAAGACCGTGGCAATGATGCGGTCTACGTTGATCCCCATCAGGCGGGAGATGTCGTGATCCAGCGAGACTGCGCGCATAGCAGTGCCTATCTTGGTGTATTGGACGAAGAGATAGAGTCCTGCCATCAGTAGCACCGACACCAACATGACGGTCACCTGCACGACACCTACGTGCACGTTGCCGAGCAGCCTCCATTCGATGTCGGGCACCAACGCTGAGGGGTACACCTTGTAGCTGGCCCCCCATACATTGCGTGCTACGCTCTCGAGCACAAATGCAGCGCCCAGGGCTGAGATGATCGGTGCCAACCTAGATGCCCTGCGCAGAGGGCGGTACGCCATCCGCTCGATCAGCACGCCGATCAGCCCGACGGTGACCATGGCGGCAACGAAAGCAGGGACGATCAGGCCCGGTCCCGAACGAGCTATCACCGCCAGAAGCGCGGCCAGCGCCGTCCAGCCCACGTAGGCGCCCCACATGAACAGGTCACCGTGGGCGAAGTTGATCATTTTGAGCACCCCGTAGACCATCGTGTACCCTAGGGCGACCAATGCGTAGAATGCGCCGATGGTAATGCCATTGATCATGTGCTGGATGAATTCTTCCATGTACATGCCTTCCTGTGGAGATCTAGGCCCGGGGTTTGAGGAGCTGAGTGCGCGCCGTGGGTGGCTTCCGCGGCCGCGCAGGACGAAGACCACCTGCTGCTCAGGTCACGTGGCACGGAACGTGCAATATAGCGACGTGCGTGGCGGGACGGGGCAAGGAGGTTCGCGTTCGCCCCCCGGGCGAACGCGAACCCGCGTCTTGATGTTGGCTGCTTATGATGCTGGCCCCTACTATAAGGGGACAAACTCGCCCGCGTCTGTTATGACGTACGCCTTGTGGATCGTGCCCAACCGGTCTCCCTTTTCATCGAACCCGATGATCGGGCCGGTGATTCCGGGATAGTCCTTGAACTCAGTGTGCAGGAATTCCGCCAGTTTGGCCGAGTCGGTGCTGTTTGTCTGCTCAATGGCGTACTTGATCACATTGAAGGCATCAGCCGCCATCACCCACCAGACACTGGCAGGATACTCGCCGTACTCGATCTTGTACTGCTCGTTGAAGACCTTCGCCTCCGTGTAGGGTAGGTCGCTGGGCAACGGTTCGGTGGTGACAATGACCCCAGTGGCCGCATCCTGACCAGCAATCTCGATCAGCTCGGGGTTGTTGCAGGCGTTGCCCATTGCCCACTGAGTTTCCAGGCCCAGGTCCTTGGACTGCCTCAGCAGCAGTCCACCCTGAGCATGGTACCCTGTGAAGTAAATGGCGTCTAGGTCAGCGCCCTTGATCTTGGTCAGAATGGGGGTAAAGTCCTTGTCTTGGGGGTTGATGGCGTCGAAGAACGGAACAGTGGCCCCTTCCTCTTCCAGATACTTCTTGGTCCACTCGGCCAGACCTTGGGCATAGGTCGAGTTGTCATGGAGGACACCGACCTTGTTTGCACCAAGCTCTTCCGTCAGGTACTTGGCAGCGAAAAGCCCTTGCCGGTCATCGAGGAAGCAGACGCGGAAGAAGCGCTGATATCCTTTCTCAGTGAGCCGGGTGGCGGTGGACGATGGCGTGATGTGCAGGATGCCCGCCTCGTCGTAGATAGCTGAGGCAGGCTCCGTCGCAGTGGAGTTGTAGGCTCCGATAACAGCGACCACTCCCTTGGCTTTCAAGCGGTCGGCTACCAGTGAGGACTCTTTCGGATCGCCTTTGTCGTCTTCAACGATCAGCTCGATCTGCTTGCCGAGAAGCCCACCCTTCTCGTTGGTCTTGTCCACCAGGAGCTTGACGGCCCTTTCAAAGCCCAAGCCTTCATAGGCGTAGTCGCCCGTCAGGGGTCCCTGAAGGCCAATCTTGATTGTAGCAGCCGCTGGCCGGCAAGCGGGCAAGACCGAGGCGATTACCGCAAGTAACGCTGCCAGGAGCATCCATTTCCTATCCATTCGTTCTCCTCCTTCGTTTGTGGTGACTTGTGGACAAACGACACAGTTGGCTGCCAAACGAACAGAACGGACCAGCTGCGATTTCCTGACCTCACCTCCCTTCTTTGGTGACATGTCTGCCAGAGTCTGCCACTTCTGTGAAGCCTGATGCTCCACACGCAGGTGCGGCGAACTGGTGGGAGAAAAGTCGCGTCGTGACCTATGCGGTTTGGAAGAGTACGACCGCCCTGCCGGGGCAGACCCAACGGCGGACCGGCCAATCACACCATGGAAACACTCTCTCCTGTCGGGCGATGCATAGTGTAGCGCCACTATCTTGTCAAGTCAAACGCGCAACTGGTGGCTACCTACTTTCACGTGGGGCATGGCGCAAACCGCTGGAAATGGGTTTTGCGGAGTGTGCTAGACGTTGGTTCTCGCGCTCAAGTGGGTGTAGGGCACACATTCCAACCACTGTAAGGTCTGCTCTTGCGCTAACTCAGACCCTGCGAAGACTGTATACAACAAAGTGGGTAACTGCAAGAAACGCGGAAATAGGGTGTCTTCGGCCTGGTGTCTTTCCTTCACCATTGACACACCGCTGAGGGTCATCAGGTTCCTTCTGAGCGTCGCGCGAGGGTCGCCAGATGCCAGGTGACCATCTCAACCAAGCGGCGAATGGACGGGACAGGGCGACTGGAACTGCTACTCCACGAAGCTGCCCGCGCGCGATCTGCTGTTTCGTGAATTGCCAAACGAATCTCATCGGATCATCATATGGAAAGCGCTCTTCGAGTTCAGCGATTCACGCACTACTCTGAGCTGCAGGTGAGAAGGAGCCGCCGCGGAAGCATATCTGCTTCTGATTGCAGCCCTCGCGGAGCTGGTGCACTTCAAGTTGCGCTGTTTACGCCTTCGACCCGCGATCTACCACTGCGAAGCACAAAGGTGAAAATGGGGGCCCTTTGACAGGCCTTCGTGCTCAGCATATAATGCCCAAGTGCCGACAACAGATGAGGGATTGGAGAATCGTAGATGCAGGGCAAAGGGCTTGTTCCGTACCCTCATCGAACTGACTCTGCTGGCTGCGATGATCTACATTATCCTCAGTGCCGTCAAGCTCGTGACGGAAGGACCCAAAGTGCTGGACGATCTGCGCACTGTGAGCGACAAACGCGTGGAGATTCCGGCATCCGGTGCCTGCCCAGAGCACTATCGGCCGATGGACCAAACATAGAAAGGGCAAGTGTCCGACATGTGTAGCAACGCAGGAATGCTGTTGGGGGCCGACACTGTCATCTCGATCTAGTGACCGCCTGACTGAGACCGATTATGCGGTAGTGCTGTTCCATTCCACTCAGGGTGCCATTAGGGCGGAGCGAGCCCTGATGAGAGCAGGCTTGGCGGTGAAGCTGATCCCAACGCCGCGGCAGTTCAGTTCAGATTGCGGGACGGCGCTAAGGTGCGCCTGGATGGATATGGATGCTGTCTGTGCAGCACTCCGGGAAGCAGGCGTTGAATACGGCAGGGTACATAGGCTAGCATCCCATCGGTCGGCAACTGGCCAGGCACGGGTTGTTGAGGCGGAAGGAGGTGAGGGGCGTGGCTGAAGTGTGCGATACCAAGCGTTTGACAGCCATGACTTCGGCGGCTGGTTGAGCAGCCAAGCGCGGCCCCGCCGCTCTGGCGCAGGTTCTGCGCCATCTGGAAGGCATGTTCCCCAGCGCTGATTATCCCGATCTGTTGGTCGGTCTGGAAGTCAGCGATGATGCTGCTGTATACAAGGTCAGCGATGAACTGGCCGTCGTCCACACTCTGGACTTTTTTACCCCTATCGTAGACGACCCCTACATCTATGGTGCCATCGCTGCCGCCAACGCCATGAGCGATGTCTACGCCATGGGCGGCGAAGTGGTCCTGGCGCTGAATATCGCCTGTTTTCCTGCCCACCTTCCGCCTGCCCTGGTAACTGACATCATGCGCGGCGGGGCGGAAAAGGTCCGTGAGGCAGGAGGCGTTGTCGCTGGTGGGCATACGGTGGATGACAACGAGCCCAAGTATGGACTAGCTGTGATGGGCTTTGTACATCCGCAGCACATCGCGACCAAATCTGCCGCACGCCCTGGTGATATGCTGCTGCTGACCAAACCCCTCGGTGTGGGAATCATTACCACCGCCGCCAAGAATGACCTGGCCAAGGCGGAGCACCTGGCGGGAGCTATTGAGGTGATGCTGCAGTTGAATCGCGTTGGGGCACAGAGCGTTCCTAGGTTTGACTTGAAAGGAATGACTGACATTACAGGTTTTGCGCTGCTCGGCCATGCTCAGGAGATGGCACAGCGCAGCAACGTCTGCTTACGCATACACTCTGCGCAAGTACCATTGCTTCCAGGAGCGCGAGAGTACGCCGAGCAGGGGCTGTTCCCTGGCGGGAGCAGACGCAACCGTGACTATTTTGAGCCATGGGTCAGGACTGCGCCCCAAGTTGCGGAAGAGCTATTGATGTTGCTCTTCACACCGGAAACTTCCGGGGGCCTCCTGATTGCGGTGCCACAGGACAGGCTGGCCGACGTCGAAGCGTTCTTGCTGGCCGCCGGCCAAGCCTACTGGATCGTCGGCGAGGTCGAGGCTGGGAAGGGAATTGAGCTGGACTGACAGGGCAAGCGACTACCTCACTTTGGTACTCTGGCACGTTGAGCTTGTTTGACAGAAACGTCTTGGAACAATAGAATGCCTTGCACTCGTAGGAGCTGATGATTCCACATCAGCCGTGCTGCCCTTATCAGTATCAGGGCCCCATCTTGCCGTGTCTTCGCGCTCCCAGGAGGCGACATTCTGTGATAGCAGGTGAGACCGACCCACTGCGCAGTCCTCAATATCCGTCGTCCTCCTCTACTGTACCGCTTCTCACGCTGGTTTTTCTCCTGAGTCTATCGCTGATTGCCTGCGATATTCCTACGCCCAGTGCAACTCCAACTCGTACGCAGCCGCCTTCTGCGCCTGGCGAAGGGGTGGCTGTTGGGTTGCCACCGTTTGAGATGGATCCGCTGCTTCCAGATGACGTGGTGCTGAATCCGGACCAGGGTCTGGGCCAGTGCCACTGGCTCGATCCCGACCTTCTGTCTTCGCCATCTGTCACCTGGGCCTATGATGCGAGTGAGTCCATCAGTGGCTGGAGCACCATTGAGCCCGAGGAGGGTGTTTTCAATTGGGGTCCGCTCGACGCGGAGATCGCCAAAGCGCGCAGCCTGGGCAAGCGAATCTGGATAGAACTGCACACGACTGAAGGTCACACCCCGCAGTGGGCGCGAGATGCCGGGGTGGAACTGGTTGGGTCACGGGGTGGAACGCCACTGCCGTGGAACGAAACCTACCAGCGGCTGCTCCGGCGGGCAATACATGCTATGGCTGCTCGTTATGATGGCCAGCCCGGCATAGATGCTGTGAACGTCATGGCTGGTGGGTGCTACGGCGAGATGACCATCTGCGCCGCGAACTTTGATCAGCGCGCCTGGGAAGACGCTGGATACACCGACCAGCGGTTCTTGGAGGCGGTCAAGCAGATCGTAGATATTTATCTGGAAGAGGAATATACCTGGGAAGACGGCAGCAAGAGCCATGGCTTCCAAAAGACTCCGGTCGTGTTGCAGCTTGGCGGGGGACTGTACGGGCACACCAGGCCAGTGATCGAACCCGTTATACAGTACCTCATGCCCAAGTACGGCATGCGGGTATGGCTGAAGTACAACGGCTGGGGTGGTGGTTTTGAGATGCGCTGGGTCTACCAGGACTATGATACGGTGACCCGCGTCGGCTATGAGCCAGCCGGGAACAGCCCAGATTTCTTGGACAATCCCGGATACTATATTGAACAGGCACTGAACCATCACTCAAGCTACGTCTGTCTGCAACGGCCATACTATGACATCGATGATGCCGCATGGCAAGAAGCCCGTCACATGGCGGCGCGCTACCTGGGTGCCCAGATCGTATTTCAGGGCGCTGACGCTCCCAACACGGTGACGCCTGGACTTGAGTACGTCTTCACCACCAATTGGGTGAACAGAGGAACAGCGGCCCTGATGCGGCCAGAACGTCAGGGCACCCGAGATGCGGCCGTCTCGTACGACATTCTTCTTGCCTTTGTTGATCCGGGCAGCGGCGCTGCTGTGTTTGAACATATGTTCACGCCTTCTGTGCCCACCACGGAGTGGTACAGCGCTCAGCCGGTGGTCATCGATCAATCCGTCTCCATCCCGACCTCCGTTCCGGCCGGCACATATGACCTGCGGGTCGCCCTGGTCAACCCGGGACTGCCGGCCGACGATGACCGCCGCTACTTCCAACTTGTCAATGTGGATCTCCACGACGGCAGCGGTCGGTACACCGTTGGGCAGCTCACGGTGGGCGGCGGGGGTGGGCCGACATTGACGCCAACGTTCACTCCTGCTCAACCAGGCACGGCAGCTGATCTGCCGCCGGTTGTCTTCGTCATGCTTGACTGGATGAACGGTGACTGGGGCAACCCGGACTATTACTTCTACTGGGTGGATGAGTACGGGTACAAGCACGAATACTTCGGTCACCCCGAATATGGGGCTTTGGGCGGCTGGGCACCCTTCGAGTGGCGCGATCTCAATCCAGGGAAGGGATCCTACAACTGGTCAAAGACCGACAAGTACATTAAGGATGCCCAGTCGATGCAGGTTACCCTCCCTGATGGCAGCGTGATTGCCAAACCCGTGGGAATCTCGATACAGACTTGGTCCATGGAGGAAACGGACTCGCAGTATGGAATCAACTACACACCTGGTTGGGTAGCTGCAGAGATGGGCACCAGCCCAAGTAGCTGCACCGATCCCGACGGCGCTGGTGGGTGCAAGCCGTTCTGTACACCGCGTTTCCGCGATGAGACGTGGCAGTACTGGTTCGATCAGTTCATCATTGCCATGGGGCAGCACTACGACAACAATCCAGAGTTCTACAACCTTGCCTTTATCAATATTGCTACTGGGGCCGACGACGAAACGAACGAGCGCAAGAACATTGGCGGCTGCGACTACTATGGAGGCAATAGCAAGCCCTTCGATGACTGGGTCTTGCGCGTGATGGAGACCTACAACCTGGCTTTTCCCAATACCGTTCAGTTCATTCAGTCAACCCTACATGGTATCCACATCCATGCTGCGCATGCGGCCTCGTTCCCTTCACGCATGACCGGTGTCAAGGTCAACGGCCTGGAAGTGGACGTGCCCAGCGCCGAGGTGCGCTTGGACGGTGTGCTGGTGGGCGGAGTCACCGGATTCTCAGAAGTGTGGCACGCCCGCATCCCCACTGGATACGAGCCGAAGCATGGCAACGGGATAGAAGGCTCCTACTGGTTCTACATGCAGGGCCTCTCTACACACCCATACATGTTTGACATGCAGCTGACCAATATCGCCGACACCTACACGACTGAGCAGGTGCTTGGCTTCCCAATCCATGATTTTGTGCGCAACCGGATGGGAAAAACGGTGCAGAATGCTCCGGACGTGTGGATTGTGCTGCGCGAAACCTATGCCTCGGACACCACATGGACCGGCAGCGATGGCGTCGTTCGCACGTACGGTCCGCACCACGGCGATTTTTCCTATTGGCTGTACCGCCCCGACAGCGCTCCAGGGTACTGATCAAGCTAGCGGGAACCCGTACATGTCATTCGATGTCGACGATGGCTATCGGCACGCCGGCCTTGTGCCCAAGGCGGCTGGCGGAGAGGTTTCCTGGGTAATCACCATGACTTTCGTCAACAGTGGCACCGACACACTGTCACTGGAATACAAAGACTACTATGGGAATCCGGTAGAACAAAAGATTGCCAAAGGCCCTGCGCTCGGTCCGGCAGACAATTGGGTTGACTACACCTGGCGCGTGGATGACGCCTACTTTAACAATGGATTGCCCGGTGGCACGGATTTTCGCATCGACTGCAATGAGGACGGCAATGAAATCGTCCACCGTTTGATCGTGAGCTCGGAGGGTCCGCCAGCAGCAGCGCCCACTCCAACCAAGACTCTGGGACCAAGCAAAACACCCACCCGCACCACCACGCCACCGACGCCGACTCCAACAAGAACAGCGTCGCCGACTGCGGGTCCCTCGCCT
>SMTZ1_10002810_pt1 | contig 17481 bp, 17 predicted proteins | sample DeeMarSWOR136_30_FD_25667 | JGI IMG/M metagenome (IMG submission 25667)
CATGGTAATCGGCGGCAAGGATAAGGACTTTGTCTCCGCCATAATCAATATCGACTTCGGCATGGTCGGCAAATGGGCCGAGCGAAACCATATCCCATATACCACTTTCGTTGACCTATCGCAGAAAGAGGAAGTGGCCGACCTCGTTAGAAAAGATTTGCTCAGGGTGAACGGTTACCTGCCGGAGCCGGCAAGGGTGCAGAGGTTCGTCCTCATGCACAAGGAGTTTGACGCCGACGAGGCAGAGCTGACCCGCACCCGGAAAATCAGACGCGAGTTCATGGAGGAAAGATATAAAGACCTGATTGAGTCAATGTACAAAAACGGCAACGAGATAAATGTCCAAGCTCCGGTAACCTACCGTGATGGACGGAAGGGCTTCGTGAGTACAAGTATCAAGGTAAGGGATATCTCCTAGAGAGGCGTTATGTCAAATGACTGAGCTTTTACAGTATATAATCACCGGCGTTGCAGTAGGCATGGTCTATGCGCTAATAGCTCTTGGCTTCGCCCTCATCTGGAAGTCAAGCAGCGTGGCCAACCTTGCCCTAGGGCAGATTGTGCTCATATCCTCCTGGTTCACCTACGCCATGCTGGTGCAAGCTCAGTTCCCGCTCTGGCTGGCATTCCCGCTGGTCATCCTGTTCGCTCTGGGGCTGGGCTGGACCATTGAGCGCCTCGCCCTGCGCCCCCTCATCGCCCAGCCTATTCTGGCGCTCATTACGGTGACGCTGGGCATAGGCTACTTCATCGAGGGCGTGGCCACCTTCATCTGGCCCTGGAGCGTCGATGCGCTGCCCCGCCTGTTTCCCAGAGATGTCATCCACATCGGCACGGCGGTGGTTTCTCAGGAATATGTCTGGGTGGTCGGCATCTGCCTATTGGTATTCGTTCTCCTGACTCTGTTCTTCCGCTACCACAAGATGGGCATTGCCATGAGGGCTACTGCCGACGACCAGATGGCCGTCCAGGCCTGCGGCATACCGGTGACCGCCGTTTTCTCCAGGTCATGGATGTTCGCCTGCGTGGTGGCCGCCATTGGTGGCATACTGATTGCCAGCATCGGTGGCATTACCCACGGACTGGTGGAGACCGGCCTCAAGGCATTCTCAGTGGTGATTCTGGGCGGTCTTGACTCATTCCTTGGCGCCATCATTGCCGGCCCGATTATCGGCCTCTGTGAGAGCCTTGGTGGCGGTTACCTCACTCCGTATCTCTGGGCCGGAGTGAAGGATATTATACCGTTTATCATCATTATTATTGTTATGATAATCAAGCCTTACGGGCTGTTTGGAGAAGTGCGCATCGAGAGGATATAGTATATGAGTCTACCGAGCGGCATACGTAATTACACCTACGCGCAGGACATGGCCATCCTGCGTACCAAGACACACTGGGCGCTGTTCATTGGCTTTCTGGTGCTCCTGTTCACTTCCCCGATTTACTTGAGTAATTACTGGCTCAGCGTGGCCAACCTCATTGGCATCACGCTTATCGCTGCCACCGGCCTGAATTTGCTGGTCGGCTACTGCGGGCAGCTGTCCATCGGCCACGCTGGCTTTATCGCCGTGGGCGCCTACACTTCAGCAGTACTAACCAACAGATTCGAACTGCCCTTTCTGGTGGGGCTAATCTGCGCCGGACTTATGGCTGGAATCATCGGGCTCATCTTCGGCCTGCCATCGGTGCGGGTCAAGGGCTTTTACCTGGCCATCACCACCATCGCCGCCCAGTTCATCATTATCTGGGTAATCAACCACTGGTCAGTGACCCATGGCTTCACCAACATAAGCGTACCCCTGGCTACAATCGGCGGCATTGCTTTCAGGAGCGATGCCAGTCAGTTTTACCTAATCATGGGCATCGCCGCTCTCTGCACGTTCTTTGCCAAGAACCTGGCAAGGACACGGGTCGGTCGGGCTTTTATAGCCGTCAGAGACAACGACCTAGCAGCGGAGGTGATGGGAATCAACCTTCTTTACTACAAATTGCTGGCCTTTTTCATCGGCTGCTTCATGGCTGGAATCGCCGGCTCGCTGCTTGCCCACCACTGGGGCACTATGAACGCCGAGTTTTTCAGCCTCAAGGAATCGATATTATATATCGGTATGATAATCATCGGTGGTCTTGGTACAACCTTAGGCCCTATCCTTGGAGTGGTCTTCATCCGCCTGCTTGACAGGGTACTGACCGGGGAAATTGTTCCCTGGCTTGAGGGGAATATTGCACTACCCGCCGGATTCGCCAGCGGGGTTACACCAATGCTATTTGGCCTGGTCATTGTTCTATTCCTGATACTTGAGCCGAGAGGTATCGCCCACCGCTGGGCGCTGTTTAAATCGGCATATAGACTCTGGCCTTTCTCATACTAGCCTGAAAAAGGAGGTATAGGCTATAATGTGATATTCTGAAAAAGACATCACGCAATACCGAAAGGAGGAAGTAAAATGAAAGACAAAAGATTATTGGTGGTAGCGGTAGTTGTCTGCCTGGCTTTAGTTCTGGCAGTGGTCCCGGTTCTCAGCGCCTGTGCCGGTACCGGCGGAAAAACGATAAAGGTGGGTATGTCCACACCATCGACCGGCAAGGCAGCAGAAAAGGGCGCGCCTATGGGGCATGCCAACCTCGATGCTATTGAGTACGTTAACGCCGAGCTGGGCGGCGCCGGCGGATACGAAATTGAGGTGGTATGGCTGGATAATGCTTATGACGCCTCCAAAGTGGTCATCAACGTTAAGCAGTTCATGGATGAAGACTGTGTCCTGTTCACCACCGCTTCATCGGCAATGATGTCCGCCTCTATGGAAATCGCCAACCGCGCCGGTTTCCCGGGCATCGCTTCCTTTAACGCTCCGATACTGCACCGCCCACCGCAGCATATTTACGGGCAAATGCCTGACTACGGTGACGACTGGGTGGCTTTCGCCAAATACTATATGGAGAACGTCTGGAAGGGACTCGGCAAGCCCAAGATGGCAATGCATCTGCTTAATAATTCCACCGGCTATGGAGCCCTTGATGCCGCCAAGGCTGCCGCCGAGGAACTCGGCATCGAGATTATCTCCACTGATGAGCACAAGGCAGATACCACTTCGGAAATGGACTCTCTGACCCGAATCAAGGCGGCTAACCCCGATGTTCTCTATATCTCCAGCACGCCGGCACCGACCGCTGTCATCATCAAGAACGCGGTTGACCTTGGCCTTTATCCTGGCGTCACCATTGGCCTCGGCCACGCTGGCATTACCAAAGCACTTGTGGATATCGCCGGAGACGATGTTGTGGAAGGCGTCTACGGAGTGTTCCCCACCGTGAACTGGGGTGACAATGTTCCCGGTATGGCCAAGATGACAGAGTACTGCCAGAAAATGCATCCTGATGACTACGGTAATATGGACTATATTACTTCCTGGGCACAGAGCTTAATCGTAGCCGAGATTCTTAGACTTGCGGTGGAAAATGCCGGCTACGACGTGCTGGCCAAGGGCGGGGAGGAAGCATGGCAGGCAGTGGAGACCCAGGGCATTCAGAAGCTGAACAACTTCGATGTCGGCGGGCTTCACGGCCCGGTGAGCTACAGCCCCGGAGATAACCGCCTATCGAAATCGGTTAGACTCTTCCAGATACAGAGTGGCGAAATCGTCCCGATAACCGACTGGATTGAAGCTCCTGTGGTTAAATACGAGGAGTTCGACTGGTTCGGCCAGTAGTTAGAGTAGACAGGGGGTGCTGCCATGGCGGCACCCCCCACAAAGGAATAGCTATCTATGCTCAAGCTCAACAATATTGAGGTTACCTACCTCAATGTGATAAGAGTGCTTCACGGTGTTTCCTTGGGCGTGGAGGATGGTGCCATAGTAACCCTTCTCGGTGCCAACGGCGCCGGCAAAAGCACCACCCTCAAGGCAATTTCCGGCCTGCTTCACGTCGAGGAGGGTGAGGTAACCGACGGCAGCATCGTCTGGAACGATGACCGGATAGACCGGAAAGGTGCCGAAGAGATAGGCAAACTGGGCATCATTCAGGCGCTTGAAGGCCGCCGTGTTTTCGGGCACCTGACCGCAGAGGAAAACCTGATGGTTGGTGCCTATCAGCGCCACGACCGCTCTGCTGTGAAAAATGACCTTGAGATGGTCTATCACTATTTTCCCCGACTGAGAGACTTGCGGCGCAATACCGCCGGCTACCTCTCCGGAGGAGAGCAACAGATGCTAGTCATAGGCCGTGCCATGATGGCCGCCCCCAAGCTGATGATGCTTGATGAACCGTCGCTAGGTCTGGCGCCGCTACTTGTAGAAGAGATTTACGACATTATCAACCGTTTCAATATGGAGCAAAAAACATCGGTACTGCTCGTCGAGCAGAACGTAAGGATAGCGCTCAGTATCGCCCATTACGGCTATGTCATGGAAAACGGTCGCATAGTTCTCGATGGCACGGCAGATTTTCTCAGGAATAACGAGGACGTAAAGGAGTTCTACATGGGGCTCTCCGCCATGGGAGCAAAGAAAAGCTACCGCGAGGTAAAGCATTACAAGAGGCGCAAGCGATGGCTGTGAAGAACCGACCTGACGAATTTTTCGACGACCTTGAAACGATGCCGCCGGAAGCGCGAGAGAAATATCACAATGAGAAGCTAGCGCAGACCGTAGCCCACGCCTACCGTCATGCTCCAGCCGTAAAGGAACTGTTTGACCGAGCCGGAGTAAACCCGGCGCAAATTAAGACGGTAAAGGAACTGGAAAATCTCCCTATCACCAGAAAAACCGACCTCATCGAGCAACAGAAAGCTCATCCACCATATGGCGACTTCTCTGCCATACCCCCAAAGGAGATTGACCGTGTCTTTACCTCTCCCGGCCCCGTCTATGAGCCAATACAGCATGAAGGCATCCAGTGGTTCGCCAAGTCCTTCTGGGCCGCCGGCTTCAGGAAGGGAGACATAGTGGTGAATACTTTCACCTACCACCTTTCTCCCGCGGGCTTACTGTTCCATGAAGCAATACGGGACTGTGGTGCTACCGCCGTACCCACAGGTACCGGCAATACTGACATCCAGGTTCAGACCATGCAACACCTGCAAGCCACCGGCTTCGTCGGTACGCCGAGCTTTCTGATGACCGTGCTCCAGCGGGCGGAGGAAATGGGGTATGACATTCAAAAAGATTTCAACCTGAAACGCGCCTGGTTCACCGGCGAGATGCTGGCACCATCTTTGCGGAAAACGTTTGAGCAGGACTACAAAATAGACACCTATCAGGCCTACGCCGTCACCGAGAGCGGAGGCGCCCTTGCCTACGAGTGCCACGAGAAATCAGGGATGCACCTCATGGATGAGTATCTGATTGAAGTCGCCGACCTGGAGACGGGCAAGCAGCTTGGACCAGGGGAAATCGGCGAAATAGTGGTGACGCCGCTGCACAATCGAAACTGGGGCCTTATCCGCTTTGGCACCGGCGACCTCTCCTCATATACCACTGAACCATGCCCCTGCGGTCGTACTGCAAACCGCCTGGCCGGCATTCTCGGCCGTGCCGGCGACGCGGTGAAAGTGAGAGGCATGTTTGTGGTTGCCCGCCAGGCAGAGCAGGTCTGCCTAGGCTTCAATCCGGTTGCCCGCTTTCAAATCGCGGTGACCCGCCGCGGGCAGCGCGACGAGATTAATCTGAAGATTGAGCTCAAACATGAACTGAACAGCGAGGAAAAGAAGCAGCTCTCCGTTGAGCTGGGTCAGCAATTCCAGAACATCTGCCGGATAAAACCGGACAGCATTGAGTTTTTCCCCCAGGGAACGATATCAGAAGAAAAGCCGAAAATCATTGATGGACGGACCTGGGAGTAAATCAGCTCACAGGTCAGCGTTTTTCCTCGCCGAGGTAAGCCGCGATAACCTGCGGGTTGGTCCTTATCTTGTCGGGAGTACCTTCCGCGATTTTCTGCCCGAAATCAAGCACCACGATTCTGTCCGCCAGGTCCATCACCACTCCCATATCATGCTCCACAAGGACTATGCAGTTCACGCCGTCACGGAGAACCGGTGAATCGGCATACGTTTCTCCCTGCCCCTCGAAAATGTCAACGATAAACCGGGCGATATCCTCTTTCTCCTCCAGGTTCATGCCGGCCATTGGTTCATCGAGCAGCAGCACTCTGGGTTCTATGGCCAGAGCCCGCCCCAGTTCCACCCGCTTTCGCATACCGTAGGGCAACATACCAACGACTTTTTTTCGTATCGGCTCAATCTCCAGGAAATCAATGATGTCCTCCACAGTCTTGCGATGCCTGACTTCCTCATTATGCGCCGGCCCGAAATACAGGGCGCTGCTGAGGAAATTTTGCTTCATCAGGACGTGTCTTGCCGCCATGATATTATCCAGCGTGCTCAAACCAGTATAAAGCTCGATGTTCTGAAAGGTGCGCGCCAGTCCCAGCTTGGCTGCACGGTCCGGTCGTATGCGGGTTATCCGCCGCTCCTCAAAATATATCTCACCTTTTTGCGGCTTGTAGAAGCCATTGATGCAGTTCAACAGGCAGGTCTTGCCGGCGCCGTTCGGGCCTATGATGGCGAGGATTTCATTCTCCCGTATGTCAAGGCTCACATCTATCAGGGCTTTGACACCGCCAAAGGAGAGGGAAAGATTATCGATTCGCACCTTGACGTTATTTTCGCTGCTTTTCTGAGCCATTTTCTTATGCAGAATCCACCGGCTTCGCTTGCTTTGCTTCTTCAGCGAGCAACTGGTCACGGTAATCGACAACACGATGACATTCAGGGCCGATACATTCAAGCTGCTTTTTGAGCTGCCTGCTTTTCTGCTTCATTAAACCGGCAATATCTTTGTCCGGCTTATCGTACTTGGCGAAACCCACGCATCGCGCCGAGCCGTCCCTCTGGACAATGACGGTCACTTCATCATCGACATCATCGCAGTATATTGTCGTTGCGGTTACTTGCCAGTCTACCATAGCCGTATTGCTTTCCGTCTGAAGGCTGTTACTAATATTACTATTAACCAATCTTGAATTTCAAACCACGTTTTGTTTTTGCCCATCTCCATCAACCCTTGACATACTTCCAGCGCGTCCCTAGAATACGGACAAGCAGAAAGGAGGTTTAACTTATGGCAGCATACAAGCATGAACACACTCATATCACCACCCCGGAACCCGAAAAAATAATCGAGTTTTATACCAAGGTGATGGGCGCAAAAATCGTCAAAGAGCAGAAAATGCCCTTCGGACGGCTGGTTGATGTAGACCTCGGTGGCATACCGGTCAGGATTTCCGGCGCTACCGGCGCAGATAAAGACTGGAAGGGACTCCGCTATGGCCTGCACCACATAGGGCTGGAAATAGACAATATGGATGATTTTATCGCCAAAATGAGAGCCAACAGCGTAGAAATCGTCACCGAGCCATTCCAGGCCAATCCAACCACCAGAGCCGCCTTTATCAAATGCCCGGACGGCGCGCTTTACGAGATAATTGAAAAAAGCGGGGGCTAACCCGACGGTAGTCCCGGCTTAAGGCATCCGCCTGTGCCGGGCAAGAGATACCGCCACTTCAATGGCGGAGCGCAGATTATTGGGGTCGGCAGTGCCTTTTCCCGCCTTGCCGTAGGCCGGGCCGTGGCTGGGCGTGGTGATGATGACCGGTGCCCGACCGAAGATTATCACAATCTCGCCGAAGCCGGCCATCTTGAGGGCTATGTTCGCCTGGTCGTGATACATGTTGACTACACCATCGTACTGCCCTTGGAAAGCGCGCACGTAAACGGTATCAGCGGGAATCGGGCCATAGACGTCAATGCCTTTCTTCTTAGCTTCTTCTACGGCCGGGGCAATGTGGTCAATCTCCTCCCTGCCCACCATGCCGCTTTCGCCAGCATGCGGGTTGAGCGCCGCCACGGCAATGCGCGGCGCCTTCACGCCGTACATCGACAGGGCTTCCTGCAAAACCTGAATCGCCTCGAGGATATTTCCCCTGGTGATGAATTCCGGTATTTTTACCAGCGGCACATGCTCGGCAATGGTGACACGAAAAATTTTGCCGATTTTAGCCACCGATTTCATCAAAGGCGCCTCCAACTGCTCCCGCATCATCTCCGTTTCGTCGTTATATTTCTTCTTTCCCAGGTAAAGGGTCTCCTTGACAAGGGGGCCGAAAACCACTCCGTCCACCTTGCCTTCTTTGGCCCACTGGGCCGATTGTATCAGCGCTTTGGCAGCCATTCGGCCGGCCTCAGAGTGAGGGTGTCCCAGCGCCAGCAGCTCGCCGCCTCCCTGGGCTAAATCCAACGCCATAACGGGAGCATCACTCACTGCCGCCTCACCAATATCGAGAAAAACCGGCAGCTCAAATTTCGCTCCCAGCGCATCGAAGCTAGAACGCAGAACTGGCACGTCTCCTACTGCCAGCAGGCGGCAGGCCTCCGGCGGCCCTTCAACGATAACCTTGACCAGTATCTCCGGGCCGATGCCCGTGATGTCGCCCGGAGTTACCGCAATAAGCGGTTTATCTTTATTGACCATTACGCTCTCCAATCTGAATAAAAAGCTGCCTTTATCCGGTAGGGCGCTTGCGGTTCTGTACCATCACGCCGGCCAGCTTGATGGCTTCAATGAGGCTGGTCGGGTCGGCAGTGCCCTTCCCTGCCTTGCCAAAATTGGTGCCGTGGTCTACCGATGTACGGATTATGGGTAATCCCAGAGTTACATTGACGCCAAAAGTTATGCCAAGCATCTTAACGGCAATATGCCCCTGGTCGTGGTACATGGCTACGGCAGCATCAAACTGCCCTTCATAGGCACGCAGGAATGCCGAATCAGGCGGCAGCGGCCCTACAACATTCATCCCCTGGCTTTTTGCCTGCTCAATTGCCGGCGCGATGTATTTAATCTCCTCATCCCCGAACAGGCCACCCTCGCCGGAATGAGGGTTCAAGCCGGCAACAGCGATTTTGGGCTCGGCGATGCCCATCTGTTTGACTGCCTCTTCGGTGAGTTTGAGCACAGTGAGTATCCGCGGCGGTCGTGTCCGTTCGATGGCGTCACGTAATGAAACATGGGTCGATACGTGGCTGACGCGCAGGCTGCCAGTGACCAGCATCATGGCAACATCCTTCACTCCGCAGAGTTCAGCCAGCAACTGCGTGTGACCATCATAGTGATAGCCGGCATTGTTCAGGGCTTCTTTATTTATCGCCGAGGTGACGATGGCGTCAGCTTCTCCGGCCAGCGCCAACTCCGTCCCCAGCTTTATATACTCATAGGCCGCCTTACCAGCCATAGTGTCCACTTTACCTCTGGTCAGCTTATCAAGTTCAATATTATGTAAATCAATGACATCAACAATGCCATCTTGAAATCGAGCGTCGGCAAGTTTATCGATTGCCCTCACCTCACCGGCGACCTTGGTAAAAGTAAAGGCTTCTTTCATAGCCGCCGCATCCCCGATAACCACCGGACGGCACAATTTCCTTACCTCCGGCTCGGCCAGCGCCTTGGTTATTATCTCCGGCCCGGAGCCCGCCGCATCACCCATGGTGATGGCCAGCAACGCTTTCTCCTTTTCGCTCATGGCACATTACCTCTTTCCAGATATGCTATAGATTTCACCAGCGCCTCTTCCGTACCAAAACCACCCGCCTTGGTAACCACCCTCCTCCCCTGGTACCGCCCGCCAATCAACTCTCCCGCTGGCACACCGGGCTCAATCTCACCATTAACCTGAATGGCTGACACCTGCACCCGACGGCAGACCTCCAAGGCAATATCCCCCCCAGACAGAAATATACCGGCAAATTTGTGCGTCGCCAGAACGCCAGCTATAATCTCGGCCATAACCGCAGCCATCGCCTGCTTCAGGTCCGGCACATACTTCGAAAAAGTCGACGATATGGCTATGCTTTTACCTTTACCTATCAAAGCGCCGACTTCTTTTAATACCCTGCCGGGTCTGCCCGAGAGTATTTCCTCGGTATTTAATTTATCCGTTTCCAGGTTCAGTATCGGAATGCCCAGCTCGTCATGTGCTCTGGTTAACTGGCTGCCGGCCACCTGGTTACGCGTGCCGACTACCACCAGCGCCGGCCCGGCCGGTTGTTTTTTAGTCTGCAGCCCTCCCATCTTTGGCACACCAGCGAGAAGCACATGCAGTTCCCGTGCCAGGCCACCAGAACCGCAGAGCAGCCAGTGTCCTTCCGCCAGTGCGGCGGCACGGGCGATCTGGTTAAGATGTGCCGGAACCGTCACATCACAGACCACCGTTTTCTCCGGCTTATCGTCGATTATCTCTTTTAGCGCCTCTGGCCCGGCTTCAATCTCCTCAATCGAAACAAGCCCGACCTGGCAATCCATGGACTGTTCCAGCAGCGCCGGTATGCTCGATTCTTTTACCGGTGATATCGGGTCACTGGCAAACTGGGTCTCCGCCACCGGAACCTCATTGACCAGCAAGATTCCTTTCACCGTAGTCCGCCCCACCGCTGGAAAAGCCGGCGCCACCACTGTCTTCTCACTGGCCATTGCTCCAGCAACTACCTGGAGCTCTTCGCCGATATTTCCTCTGAGGGTGGAGTCTATTTTTTTATATACCACCCTGCCTGCCATGCCATGCATCGCCCGGCGTACCCGCTCACAGGCGACCTCAGGGTTTTCAGCGCGACTGTTGGTGGTGGTGACCAATATCGCAGCGTCGCAGGAATAATTAGGATCAAGGACCACCACCGTGCTGTATCCCAAACTGGCAAAATAGCCGCTGCTATCCATGGCACCGGTCAGGTCATCAGCAACGATGCCAAGCTTCCGTACCGTCACTGCCGTTCTCCCAACCTAGGGATACAGTATAACCTTGCCGACCTTACCACCCGCGGCCATTTCAATTCCTTTGGCAAAGTCTGCCAGCGGCATGCGGTCAGTGATAACCGGCATCGGGTCAAACTTCCCTGAGTCCATGAGGTTCTGCATTTCATACCAGGTATTCCACATCATCCGTCCGGTGCTGCCAAATACCCTGGCTTCCTTGTAAATTATGTTGGCGGTAAGGTCCAGTGTCACCGGGTCCGAGGGCAGTCCCACCAGACTGACCCTGCCGGCCCGTCGCACCACAGCCAATGCTCCCTGGATTCCCTTGGGATTGCCGCTGATATCTATGGCGACGTCAACTCCCAGTCCACCAGTGGCATCCATGATAGCCTTGACCGCGTCTTCCTTGGCGGGATTGAGCAGGACAGCACCAGGGGCAAATTTGGGAACCATTTTCAGCCTAGTCTCCGAAGGCTCAACGGCAAATATCTTGCTGGCGCCCCAGGCGTTGATGGAGCCCAGGCCCATGAGCCCGATAGGCCCGCAGCCGAACACGGCCACGCTTCGATTATTCACCTCTCCCTTGAGTATACCGTTAACGGCTACCCCCCATGGCTCCAGAATGGCCCCCAGGTCAGGGTTGGTGTCTTTGGGGAGCTTCCAGCAGCAGACAGCCGGGATTTTGGCATATTCTGCAAAGACGCCATCGGTATGCACGCCGACTATTGCCATATTCTGGCATATATGCTGGAGTCCGGTCCGGCACATGAAACAGGTCTCGTCCGGGATATGAGTTTCCACCGCCACCAGGTCGCCGACCGCAAAGTTGGTAACCTGGTTGCCTACCTTCACCACCTCACCACTGCACTCATGTCCAAAAATCATCGGCGGTTTAATTCTGGCCTGAGCAAAGGGAGTCCATTCCATAATATGGATATCCGTGCCGCAAATGGCCGCCGCCTTCACTTTAATCAGGACATCTTTTGGGCCGGGTTCAGGAACGTCAACATCCATGAATCTGGCTCCGGGAGCCGCTTTTTCTTTAACTACTGCTTTCATAGTGCTCGGTATGCCTCCTTTACATCGCTATTTTGATTATACGCCAGCCACTTTTCAGGGGCAAGCGAAGATAACAAATATGGCAGGTAATGAGACGCGGGCAGACCGGAGTATCTTATGCTTTCAGCAATTTCACCAGGTCGAAGAGCGCGTAGTAAGCTGCCCTCCGTTTCATCTGGTAGAGCCGCCCGGAGTAACTCTGGACGGTATGCACGTCAACTTTATCGCTGTCAATGGCAATGTATACCGTGCCCGGCACCATGCCGCTCTCCGGTTCCACACCGCTTTCACCCTCGATGCCAATGCCAACCGTGGCATCCAGCTTCTGGCGCGCCAGTACCGCCATCGCTCTGGCCACCTCGGCTTTATCCTCGCCTTTGGCCAGTTTCGGGTCAAGACCCAGCGCCACTTTGGCCTCGCTGGTCGCTCCCACCAGCCCGCCCTTGAAATAACGCTCGCTGTCCGCCGCCGTGGCCATAGTCTGGATTAGAAACCCGCCGGTAAACGACTCGGCAACGGCTACCGACAGTCCTTTATCGAGCAGTGCTCTGCCCGCCACCGTCTCCTGAGTATCATCGTCAACCCCCCAGACGATGTCACCCAGAATTGCTCTGACTTCAGCCTCGCGACCATCTACCATCTGTCTTGCTTCTGCTTCCTTTTCTGCTTTCGCCGCGATGCGGATATAGATACCATCGAGCTTGGCATAGGTCGCCAGCGTCGGATTCGGCGATGACGTCAGGTCTGCCAGCAGTTCGTCAACCTTAGCCTCTGATGTACCGAACGTTTTTATCATACGCGTCAGAATGACCGCCCCTGTCCTCTGCTGCAACCTGGGCAGAACCTGGTTTTCCCACATATAATGCATCTCCCCTGGAGGACCGGGCATAGCCACGATAATCTTTCCCTCTTTTTCCACCCACCAGCCAGGAGCGGTTCCCTGGGGGTTAACCAGCGCCGTGGCCGAAGGGATAACCGTCGCCTGTCTGATATTGCTCTCCGGCATCTCTATGCCCCGCCGGGCAAAGAAGTTTATCAGCTCCTGCTTTAACTGCGGGTCCACTTCCATCTTCTCACCCAGTAACGCGGCTATAACATCGCGGGTGATGTCATCCTGTGTGGGTCCGAGGCCTCCAGTGGTGAGAATGATATCTGACCTGTCCCATGCTTGCTTGAGAGTATTTAACAAACGCGCCGAGTTGTCGCCCACAGCGGAGGTAAAATAGAGGTCAATCCCGAGTACGGCCAACTGGTTGGCCAGATACGGGGTATTAGTGTCAACTATCTCGCCGAGGAGCAGTTCGGTACCAATGGACATAATTTCAGCTTTCATTGAGTTCCCCCGTATTGTTTTCTAACGCAAAATTGCACTCAATTATAACAGCAATGACTGTAAATCACAAACTGATTATCGGGATTAACTTGACACAGGGTGAGCAGTTTAGGTAATCTTGCTGATGGTGCTTCATCGCATCATCACCGGAAATTTTTAAAGGAGGAATTAGACTTTGGGACTGAACGCGACCCTGAATCTGAAAAAGAAAATGCTGGCCGGCGATAAGGTTTATGGGCAGCTTATCGGGCCGGGGGGCGAGCCGGGTAAGACTGTCGAAGCGCTGAAAAAGCTGGGCGACGGTTTTTTAATGCTGGAAACCGAGCACAGCCTGATTAACAAGGAGACGATATGGGAGTATATCCGGGTCTGCCGCGAGATGGATATGCCGCTTATCATGCGAACTGAGGATAAAGCCGCTTTCTATCGGTGCTATCTGGACGCCGGAGTGAACGGCCTGATGCTTCCTCTGGTGAATACCATGGACGAAGCCGCTCACGGCGTGGACATGTCGTACTTTCCTCCCATCGGGCGCCGGGGCACCGGCATAGGCCTCAGTCCATACCTGATTGATTTCCAAGACCTTACCAAAGTCCCGTTCCGCTCCCTTATGGATTACGTTAACGACAATACCGTGCTTTTTCCCCAGACGGAGAGCCTGCAGAACATCAGCGAGCTGCACCGTATCCTGAGCCTGGAAGGTGTCACCGGAACGATTGTCGGGCCATTTGACCTAGCTGTGAATATCGGTAACATCGACCCCAAAGCCACAGGTGCTGAAATGGTTACAACTCCCGCGGTGGAAGAGAGGCTACAACAGATTCTCCAGATATGCAAGAAAGCAGGCAAAGTGGCCGGCATCGGCGGTTTCATTCCTGAAACGCTGGCAAAATGGGCAGAAGCAGGCTATAACCTGCTTCTGGTTGGCGCCGTTCTCAACGGCGATGTTGAAGCGCTACGTCCGGCAATTGAAAAGGCACATGAGTTGATAGATTAAACGCTTCAAACAGTGCGTTTTAATCATAATATAGCAATACCAACATGACAGGAGGAACCGTAACATGGGCAGAAAAGCCAGAGTGGCCGTTACCCGCGACCTATTTGACGCAGAAGGAAAGTCCGTCAGCCCCGGACCCGGGCCCTCTATCCTGGACAAGATGGCAGACGTGGAGTGGGACAAGTTTCAGGAGTACCTGACCGAGGTTACCACGGAGCAGACCGGCGGGTTTGATATGGTGATTTCCTTCGCTCCCTACTGGACCAGGCAGACTTTATCCGGCAGCCCGCAGCTCCTTTCCATCCACCGCGGCGGAGTCGGCTATGACATGGTGGATGTGCCCGCCTGCACCGACGCCGGAGTAGCCCTGTTCATCATCCCGGCAGCGGTGCGCCGTCCGGTGGCCACCGGCATCATGGCCATGATGCTCGCTCTGGCAACGCGCCTCCGCGTCAAGGACATCGTAACACGGTCGGGGAAATGGGATGACGGGAGAAAGAAGTATCCGGGCATCGGGCTTGGAGGAAAGACCCTGGGCTCAATCGGCGTCGGCAATATCGGGCATGACCTGTTCCGGCTGGCCAAGCCCTTCGGCATGAAACACATTGCCTACGACCCTTACATCACGCAGGATGCCGTTAAAGACATCGATTTGCAGCTGGTAGATATGGATACTGTGCTGTCCCGGTCAGATTTCGTGAACGTCAGCTGTCCTCTGAGCGAAAAGACCCGCCATCTGGTCGGGGAAAAAGAGCTGAAGAAGATGAAGCCGACCGCCTACATCATCAACACCTCGCGCGGGCCGGTCATTGACGAGGCGGCGCTGGTAAAAGCACTGAAGGAAAACTGGATAGCGGGCGCCGGCATCGACGTGTTCGAGGAGGAGCCGACCCCGGCGGACAACCCCCTGTTCAAGCTGGAAAACATCATTGTTACGCCGCATTCCATTGCCATGACCGATGAGTTTTACATCACCATGTGGGAACTGATTGCCGAGCAGATACGCCAGATGATTGATGGTGAAAAGCCAGCGACTCTGGTCAATCCTGAAGTCTGGGACAAGCCAGAATTCCAGAATAAGCTGAAAAAATTCCACCAAGAGATGAAATAAGGAGGCCAGAAGATGAATATGTTTGACCTGTCAGGAAGAATCGCCATAGTCACCGGCGGCAATCAGGGCATTGGCCTAGGCATCACCAAGGGCCTACTCAGCGCCGGAGCGTCGGTTGTCATCGCCAACCGACGTGCTGCTGAAGGTCAAAAAGCAGCGGAAGCGCTGCAAAAAGATGGATTTAACGCCATAGCCATCCCCACCGACGTCAGCCAGAAAGCCTCAATTGCCACCATGGTGGAAAAAGTGATGAACCAGTTCCAGAAAATTGATATCTTGGTCAACAACGCCGGAGTGATGATACGCAAACCACTGGAGGAATTTGAGGAAAACGAGTGGGATACCATTCTCAATACCAACCTGAGAGGCCTCTTTCTCTGTTGCCAGATTGTTGGCCGGGAGATGATAAAAAGGAAAAAGGGGAAAATCATCAACATCTCCTCCATCCTGTCGCAGATAACCCAGTCGGGCCGCGGCGTCTACGCCACGGCCAAGGCCGGCGTTTCCCATTTGACCCGCTCTCTGGCTATGGAGTGGAGCAAGTATAATATCAACGTCAATGCCATCGGCCCCGGCCTGACAATCACGCCAATCAACGAGAAATATTTCAAAGAGAACCCGGCCGACCTGAAAAAAATACTTGAGGGCATACCGCTTGGCCGCGAGGCTTACCCCAAGGACTATGCTGGCGCGGCCGTATTTCTGGCCTCGGATGCTTCCGATTACGTCACCGGCCAGACGCTTCTAGTTGATGGCGGTCAGACTATCGTCTAACGAAATACGATTTCAAGGATTCAAAAGCAAGGGGGAGTGGGCAACAAACACTCCCCCTTCACTTTAATAAGAAGTGGCTAATCAAACACCTGAGGGTTTACCGGGAATTTAGGCCTTTCGCCGCGAAATACCCGGAGAATTTCCTCCGCACATGTCGTCGCCATTCGCTTCATTGCCTCCTTGGTGCTGCCGGCAACATGCGGCGTACCGATGAAGTTGTCCAGACTGAACAACAGGTGGTCTGCGGGCGGTGGCTCTTTGAGAAAAACGTCCATCGCCGCCCCGGCAATGGTGCCTCTGGTCAGAGAGTCGTAAAGAGCCTGTTCATCAACGATGCCGCCCCGCGAGCTGTTTATCAGGAAAGCATCGGGCTTCATCAGATTCAATTCCCTGGACCCGATTAGGTTGGCCGTCTCTTTGGTCAAAGGAACACAGATGACAACATAATCGGCATTCTGCAGCATATAATCCAGTTTCTCAATCTTGGTAACGCCCATCTGGGCGGCTTTTTCCTTGGAAACATACGGGTCGTACGCCATAACGCTCATATTGAACGCCGCCCGGCACTGATAGGCAAGCGTGGAGCCGATATGGCCCACGCCAATGAGGCCCAATGTCTTATCCTTCAGCTCCACTCCATCGAAAGATTCCCGCGGTCTCGGCTTGCCCAGACGGATGCTCCGGTCAGCCTCCACTATCTTTTTGTTGATAGCCAGCATCAGCCCCAGGTCATGCTCGGCAACTGATTCAGCATTATCCAGCAGCGTATTGGTAACCACCACTTTCCTCTGCGTGGCCGCCTCGATATCGATGTTGTCACAGCCAACGCCATGCTTGGCAACAATCATCAGGTTCTTTGATTGCCCCAGCACTTCCCGGTCTATTTTCCACAGCCTGACAATAATGGCATGCGCCTCGGCAGTGTAATCCCACAAAGGCTTCTCCAGTTGCTCCGGTAAAGAGACCACTTCAGCCACTGACCGCAATATCTCCGGCCCGGCAGGATGTATAGTCTCGGGTACAATAACTTTTTTATTGGCCATTGCCTCACCCATTTGTATGTTTCAGTTATGATTTGCGGACAAACTTACGCAGCACATTGGCACCGCGGTCAATGTGCCGGTTGTAAGAGGTCCAGGCAACTTCTCCAACATAGATATCCCCCCGTGAGTCAAGCGTTACCGAATGAGGGGCAATGAAAACGGCGTTTTCCAGAGTCGCACCCGGCTGCGTCCCCCAGCGTGCCAGCAGCTCACCGTCAGGACTGAAGATACTGAAACGCTGACACAGTTCGGAGACGAACACGACGCCATCAGCATCGATGTAGACATCGGTAGGACGAAGAACGTTCTCCCACTGGTCCAGGAATTTCCCGTTGCTGTCAAAAATCTGAATGCGGCTG
>SMTZ1_10009692_pt1 | contig 17481 bp, 18 predicted proteins | sample DeeMarSWOR136_30_FD_25667 | JGI IMG/M metagenome (IMG submission 25667)
ATTTCTGATGTAATTCCTATTTTTGATTCCATAATTTATCTGTTTCATTAATTCTCTATGTTAAGTATTCATATCTGGTAAACATTCACAAGTAAAAAGATGTTACGTAATATTATATTATCACAGGCAATTTTTTAATATAAAATTATATTGCAATGCATTATGTGCCGCCGTAGCTTAGCTGGTGGAGCGGCTGATTCGTAATCAGCAGGTCGAGGGTTCAAATCCCTCCGGCGGCTTTCTTTTTTAAGATTTTTCTCTTATCTAAAAATTAGAGCTACTACACATGGTACGGATGCGGTAATACTTCAAGAACAAATTCAAGAAGTTCATCTATTGCACGATCAGGATTATTTAGTTTTTTATAAGTTGAACTTTTTATTTTTAAACGCTTATTAGATTCATCTAAGGATGCTAGATCATCAATGAAAAGTAAAAGATCTTCAATCATATCTTTATCTGGCAAACTTTTTTTACTAACAATTAATAAATTATATATGATGTAAAAAAATTCCTCATCACTAAATATATAAATTATTTCCGAGCTTTTTTTATTACGTTCTATAACAACTGGTTCATCTATTATGATATTTCTTTCTTCAATAAATGCAGTTTGAATTATTTCTAAATCCCTTAATTTCTTTAAATGAAAGCTTATTGTAGATGGATGTTTTCCTAAAGCTTTACTTAGCTCTATCTGTGAACAAACTATATGAAAAATTAAATAAAGAATAATATTACGCGGAACCTCTTGTCTAAGTAGATTAAGTAGTTCTTTTTCTCTCTGTCCAAGTTTATCTTTTACATAATATCGTTTATATTTATCTTCTAATTTTGGTGTAATAAGATTATGTTTTTCAAGATAATCTAGATGATATTTTAACGTGGTTTTTGGAATATTCATGTTTCTGGAGATTTCTCGAAGATATGAACTTGGATTTTCTAAAATGTAATTATAAATCTCTTGTCGTATTTTAAGTTTTAAAATACTGTTTTGGGCTTTCATCGTATTTTCTCTTCCTAATTTATTATTATTTTAAAACATATATATATTTTGTGATAAAAAATTTGGATTTAAAACAATTTATATCTAAGGAGATTTAACACATAATCTTGCCCTTTAGTTGACTTGTGATAAAGATATATAATATTTAAAAAAACAGTGAAATTTTTTTTGGTAACGGTTGTCAAATACTCCTGGTAATAGTTGTACAACAAGAGTTTAATAAGCAAAAATCCAAAGAAAATAATGAAAAGTGGGGAAAATGACAAAAGACCAAGAAGAAATCAACCAACTCAATCAAAAGCAACTGTATAATGATGCTTTGTATTGGCATCTCATACACAGTGGATACACTGAAATACAAGCTAAAGCGATCATTGAAAAGAAACTAAGAAACTCTATTTTCTGGTAAAACTGAATTTGGGGAGGATTAAAAAAATGATAACTTGGTTATATATAATAAAAAATGGTGCAGGAACTATTTTAACCCAAAACTATGATTATGCTGAAAAGAAAAGTAAACTCGGTTATTTTGTATTTTGTAAAAGAGAGAACAATATTTACAAATTTAGTCATTAAACCTTATAATTTATAATAAAATTTTATATCAATTTTTTTATAATTTATTTCTCACTGTGTTTACAAAATGAACATATACTTAGTTGTACACTCCAGTAATCAACACCTTTCACTCCAAATCTTTTTTTACATTTCTTACAAATCAAAGGTTACACCTTATTTAATTCATCTTAATTTAAATATTTGTCTATTTTTATTATAAATCCTTTATTGTACAATTCTTATCTAAAAACTGGTAAATCTGAATTTAAATAACTAAACAAAAAAATTAGCTAATACTAAACTAAAATATTTTTTATTGTTTATTTAAAATTTTTTGAACTCTGTTTTTAAGGTCTTCTATATCAAAAGGTTTTGTTATATAATCCTCTGCAGCCAAACCACCAATGCCAACACTCATTGAATCTCCTTTAGCTGTAAGAAAAACTATTGGTATACTACTCCATTCTGGTTTTTCTTTAATTTTAGCTGCAACATCCCATCCGCTCATTTCAGGCATCATAATATCTAAAAGAACTAAATCTGGGGTAACCTGATTTAATTTATCTAGACATTCTTTTCCATCTACTGCTTTAATAACTTCATATCCATTGACTTCAAGCATCTGTCCAACAGTAAACAAGATATCTGGTTCGTCATCCACAACCATTATTTTTTTAGTCATTTTATCACTGTTCTTTTAAAATGTTGTCCACTCTTCCTAATAGGGTTTCTTTATCAAAAGGCTTCATGATATAATCAGCTAATCCTTCATCTAAAAGAACTTGTTTTCTTTTATCTGATATTTCTAGAACACTCATAAATGCCACCTTGATCTTAGGGGATTTCTTTTTAATTCTGTTAAAGACATCCCACCCGCTCATACCTGGCATCATTATATCTAATAGAACTAGGTCAACATGATCTTTATCAAGTTTCCTTAGGCATTCCTCACCGCTATACGCAGGTACGACATTATATCCACCAATTTCTAAAACAGTCCTGGTAAGATCAACAATATCTGGCTCATTATCTACAACCATTATTTTCTTCATTTTCCCATCTCACCATCTTCTAAATGATTTATTAGTAATATGAGTTTTTATATATCAATGATTTGTTTTTAATATTACTTTCTCTCTAAAATTAATAAAGCTAATATTAACTAAAAATTTAAAATCAAAAAAACGATCATGGAACAAGGCAAACGTTCATGTCAAATACAATAACAGAACGATTCTTTATATTCATTCAGAGAATATTTTTTGTAAAAATTGGTAACAAATTACGTCCTGGGTCATTAAAAAACCTCGTAGACTTACTATTTGTTATGAGTGAAAAACTGGGTCATCATTTTGATATAATTTCTAGTAACTATGTTGGGATATATGCTGATGTAGTAAGAGAAGAAATAAAATTAGCAAAAATATCTTCCGAAGATCAAATCCTTGTAATCGGAGCAGGATCTATTCCTTCAACTTCTATAATCTTAGCTAAGGAGACAGATGCTAAAATCAAATCAATTGATAAAGACGACGAGGCTGCTATAAAAGCATCTAAATTCATTAAAAAAATTGGTCTTGAAAATAAGATAGATATCAAGTCAGGCAATGGTTTAAATTATCCAGTTAAAGATTTCAATGTAATATTCATATTATATGGTGTAAAACAAAAACCAGAATTGCTACAATATTTATCTAAGAATATCAACAAAAATACACGTGTTGTATATAGAGAGACAAACGATATTCAAAGTAAAACTAATAATAAAAAAATTGATTTATCAAAACTCTTTAAAATTGAGAATATTGTGACTACAAAATCATTCGGATCGATGAATTCTTATCTTTTATTGAAAAAGACTAAAAATTAGATTACTTCGGTTGATGTTCTTTTACTTTTGAAACAACAACTTTGATAATATTAGTTGTTTCATCTTTCTTTATCTCATCAACTTCATTGACAAAAACTTTAACACTGGAACCAATCTTCTCAGAAAAACGTTTTTTTAATTCATTTAAGATTTTTTCCACTGAAGGACCAATATTTCTAAGTTTATCATCGATCACAATCAAAACTTCAATCTCATCAACCTTATGTTGAATTATCTGAAATTGTTTAATCTTGTAAGTACCAAAATAGTCCATTACCTTAGCTGGTATACCAGTAACAGTTAATGGAGACATTAGTTTACCATCAGGTAATACAATCATATCTGTTGATCTACCTTCAATTTTTTTTATCAAAGGAGTATTGATACCACAACTACATAACTTTTTAATTGGAATTAAAAAATCTTCATTTCCTGTGTATCTGATAATTGGTGTACCCTTTCCATAAAGCTTTGTTACCACCAATTTTCCAGGAGTGTTAAATTCAACTGATTTTTGTTGATCATCAAGGATTTCTAAATGTGCAAAATCAGAAAGGACATGATAGTTACCCTCTAAGCATTCAAAAGCGAGGGAACCTGCTTCTGTTGAACCATATACATCTAGCACTCTTACACCGAATGCATTTTCAACATATTTTTTTGTATAGTTATCAAGCATGGCGCCACTAGAAATGATATATTTTAAATTGAGGTCTTTTCCATATCCATTATTTATTAAATGAGCAAGTTCTCTTAGTATATTTGGATCTGTCCCTATAAAATCTGGATTAAAATCATTAATTTTTTTAATCATAACCTCTGGTTTTTCTCCCATATGGATATATTTGATGTTCTCCATTGGTAAAATCTGTTTTAAAAAAGGCATAACACTCATGGAAAAAACAGTGTTTTCGACACTTCCAGATTCAAGGTCAATGACAAGTACAATCTTGGATTTTCTCCAGTTACCGCCGTATGCTTTTAGTTCTCTGACATTTGCTGTTAGTCTTTTAATTGATGAAAATTTATCACAATATACAAAAACAGGTTTACCTGTAGACCCAGAAGTTGACATAAGAAAACCTGTTTTTTTATCAAACCCTTTTGGAATAATTCCATTTGGATAATACTCTCTTAGATCATTTTTAGTGATAAATGGAAGCTTTTCTATATCTTTAATTCCTTTAATATCATCTGGTTGAATACCTGCTTTTTTGTATTTGTCGTGGTAAAGGGGGACATTATAGGCGTATTTCACCATTTTTTGCAGACATTTATCCTGATATTTTCGGATTTCGTTCCAACTCGATTTCCAAATTCTATTAATATCAAAATAATATATTTTTGCTATTCTCAACAGGAAAAACGGGTTTAGAAACGGGTCCATCAAAAAGAGAGAATTAAAGTAGACATATTAAACTTATTCAAATGTTAATTAAAAATGGCTTTACTCCTAAGGCTTATTTTTACTATAAAGTCTTATTTAATAAGGTATAACAACATTTTTTGTAATATTGTAAATCGATCTATTGACCATTCTAAGATGTTAAAGGTGAATTTGTCTTAGATAAATGGATATTTTTTCTTTAATTCTCTTTCAATTTGCAATCTAAAATGAAGATTAATATATACTGCTTGGCCGTGTCTTGTTGATTTTCTAACTAGAAATCCTTTTCTAATCAGATTTTTAATAGAATCTGATATTTGATTCTGAATATTTGTAGGAAATCCATCAACAACATTGTCTATTAACATATGTCCTTTACCAAAGCATCTATTTCTCCAGAGTTTGTAGAGTATTCCAAAGTCATCATTTGTAAATTTTACCATGTTTTTTCCAATATCTCCCTTGGTATAAAGGGTTAAATAAGATATATCTACTGTGTAAAAATAATTTACACATTTGTCAAAAAAATTTATATACTTTGGATATCTTATATTATTATTGTGAAGTAAATGTTTAAAGATATCTTTGGAGATAGCCCACAAACAAAAATATTAGATTTTCTATCAGATCATCCAGATTATGACTATTCCATATCAGAAATAGCAAAACAAGCACAAGTTAGTAGGCCAACAGTCTATAAAGTGAAAGATATACTTCTTAAAAAAGGATTGATTATTCAAACCAGAGAACAGGGTAATTCTCCGTTATACAAATTAAATATTGATAATAAACTCGTTCAAATCATTTTAAAATTTGATTTTGAAATCGCGAAGAAAATCGCTGATATTGAGTCTCAAGAATCTATAAAGAAGTACAAACCAACTTTGATAAAGTCAGTTAATAAAACTCATAAACATAAAGCTGTTGTCTCTTCTTAGTAAATATCGTAATAAAAATTTTTTTACTAGTAAAAAAATCAACTTTACAAAATTAATAATTTTTCCAATATTGGAAATCTCTCTAACACTCTATACCAAAATGGACTCTGCATCATCATCTTGTTCTTCGGCATGGTAACATCCAATGTTCCAAATGGTCCTTCTGCGCCATATGTGTCTTTGGCTTTCGCCACAACACGAAATCTGTCATATTTTACAAAGGTATGGTTTAATAATACGTTTTCACCAGATTTGTAGGGCCCTATCCATCCATTTGGTGGAGAGCCATCACCCCATTCAATCCATCGGGTTCAGGTGGGTCAAGGGTACAAGTTGTAACAGGTGGTATAGTATCATCATTAAATGCTGTATTTCCAGATGATGGGACAATGCTCATAGTAACAAAGAGAATAATAATCCCAATTACCCATAGTTTATTCATATTTCACACCTCTATATCATATGGTAATAATGCTGGTCTCCAGTCGAACTGAATTATCGGAATTAAAATCAATGCCCCTGGTATAGGATATGGGAGCAACCGAGGTCTATCCCAATAGTTACCAAACCATATATTGGTTAGACGCTGCAGAAGAGGAAGACCATAGATGAATTGAGCAGGGTTATTATTATCTATGAAATTATTGCGTTTGATCTGGTTGAAGAAATTCCATATCTGAACTCCTATATCATTGCTCTCAATGTGGTTCCCGATTATTTTATTGAAGCTACCTGTTATGTCGATACCAAAGTCTCTGCATCTCATAATCTTGTTACCTGTGATAGTATTATGATTTGAATCCCAGGCAAGAATACCAGTATCACAATCAGAGATTACATTACCAGAAATCGTATTGTTCCTACATTGTTCGCCAAGAGCAATCCCTTGTCTCATGGTGCTATGACTAATATTATTATTTATGATACTGTTATTGTTAGAAATAATTCCCACGCATCCCGTAATTGCATGGCTAATATCGTTATTTGATAATATACAATTATTAGCACCTCTCCGGGTACCTATGATACCACAAGCTATAGTTCCACCACCATTTTCAATTCTGAAACCAGTAATAGTAAAACCCTGAGCCCAAATTGTTATGACTTTACCATTCCCTTGACCGTGAATCAAAGGTTTGCCAGTATCATTACCATTTCCGAGTTCGTATGGTACCCCTTTCAATATAATTTCTTCAGTTTCAATATCTATATCAAATTCATAATAAGTCCCACTGTACACTTCAATGGTGTCACCAGGGTTGGCGTTGTTTAATGCCTCTTTTATTGAAGTATAGTCACCATCTCCCTCATCATCAACAGTAATAACATCCCCTGTGGTTGTTTGCTCTACCATAGTGCCAGTTGATGGAATACTCAATCCAATGAAAAGAAGTATTACCCCAGATACCAGCAACTTCTTCAAATGTTTACCTCCCTCTTTACAAATAATTATGCATAACTCTGTATTTAAGTTTATATCTGGATTATTGCAACATTTGTATCAAAAATGGTTGGTAAATGCTAAATACAAAGAATTGCATGAGAAATATTTGTCTGTGGGGTAGTTGGAATTATGGATAAAAGGATACTAATCTTAGGTTGTATCTGTTCTGTTGCTATACTAATAGGTGTATCATTCACATCTGTAGTAGGACATAGTAATGTTAAATCTAATTATGTAAGAGCATCACCTTTGTATAATGTTAGAACAAATAGAGTAATAGGTGAAAATAGCCTTGTTTTTACCCATACTTATGTTGGAAATGGTAAAGAAAATACTATCTACATTCCTACTCCAGATATTAAGAGAACACAAATAATTAAGAAAATCAGAGAGATGAATAATGGGATATTTGACAGGTTTGTAGGATTGGTTATTAAGTATGTAAATAATGATGCTTACAAATTTGAAAATATTAATACTAATAAGCTAATAAAGATGCTATATCAGCTAAGAGAAAAATCTGAAATGCTGAATTATGCCGATCTTCCAGACACCACAAAACCACTTTTATGTGAAATAGTTGACCTTTTGTTAAAAATTGTTGATGTTTTGTTTTTGCTATTCATCTTAGGACCAATCATTATAATTTTGAGATTGCTAGGATTGGACCCTTTTGAATCAATGCAATGTAAAACTTGTGGAGAGTACTGCTCATACTGTATACAATAAGATTGTAATAATCAATATCACATTTTGTTGAATTTATTCCCAACCACAGATTCTTTTGACTCTAATGATAGCTTAAGTTTATGTACAAAGTTACTTTATTTTCTAGCTCTTTTTAAAATCTTATCTTATAAGATGATATAATCTACTTAGTAATGGTAACTGTTCTAATAATCGTTCAAGCAGATCGAGGTTAAAATTAATAGCTTTATTCTTAGGCACAGTAACTTCGAGATAACCCCAATCGCTCTCCTCGTCAAATACATCTTTGACCTTAGCTTTAATTGTATAATCACCCTTCTCAGTCCATGCATGTTCCGCCCACATCGTCTCACCAGAAGCAAACCAATCAATCCAAACACTAACTCCATCGCCCCAATCAACAAACAACTGAATAGGATTATTATCAGGATCAATTGCTACAAATGTATACCAATATTCCAATCCTGCTTTTGCATTAGTCGGTCCAGAGATACTTGGTGCATTTGGATGGCTGTTTGACTCCACGTTTCCAAAGGCATGAATATAACCTCTTTTCATCTCATAAGATGATCCTATATACACCGTCCCATCTTCGGCAATACTTGGAGATGATTGGACCCATAATCTAGCAATATACTTATGCCATTTCTCTGTACCATCGGAGTTCACAGCGTAAATATATCCGTCGTCATGGGACGCTCTCTTAACACCAACATAAATAGTTCCATCAGCAGAAATCGCTGGAGAAGAATGACTGACATATTTATCCTCACTAAAACCAAAATTCCACTTCATCGTACCATTGGAATAAATAGCCCAGAGTCTATCACCACCAAGATACAGAGTACCATCCTCAGCAATCGATACTGAATTAACAGCACTACCTGGATTGCTGAACTTCCATTTTATTATACCATTTGGATACAAGGCATAAAGATAGCCATCAAATGAACTGAAATATATGGTTCCATCATCAGCGATGGATGGATGGGAATTTACCCAATCACCTGTTTTGAAACGCCAACGCAAAGTACCATTGGGATATAAAGCATACAAATATGAATCTCCAGAACCAATATAAACTGTACCATCATCACTGATAGCAGGGTCAGAAACAATCCAATCTTCTGTATCATAATGCCATTTCTCAGTGCCATTTGGATTAATAGCAATTACTCTCCCTTTAGTACCTGGCCCCATTATCCCTATATATATAGTCCCGTCCATAGCAATAGCTGGGGAAGAATAAACGGTACTATAAACATAGAACGCCCATTTCCTTGTTCCATCAGGATTGATAGCATGGAGATAATCATCCCATGAGCCAACATATATAGTCCCATCTACCGCAATTGCGGGAGTAGATCCTAATATCAAACCATCTGCTTGATACTTCCACTTCAATGTGCCATTTGGATAAATCGCATAAAGTTCCCAACGCAGTCCAGCATAAATAGTACTATCACTGTCAATAACTGGAGTATCCTCAAACCAATCATTGAAATAAAATCTCCATTTCTCAATATAAGGATTATCAGCAGTGCTATATGGGCTTTGACTTGTATGGTGAACATCATGGCATTTCATAGGCCAAGGAGAATCCATAGGACCATTAGACATTATACTCATTGCTTGTTGCTCTTCATATACTAAAGGCTCCAACTTTTCAATAATCCCATATTCATCAGAGTTTATCGAAACCCCTGGGAGTTGTACAAATGAAGCGAAGATTATCAAGCAAATACTTCGTCTCATCATCCTGAGTATTATATCCAATTACCATTGGAATTATACCTGAAACGATAAACAAAGTTGTTATCCCAATCGCTAAACCCATTTTTATGGACGATTTGTTCATCAAAGACAATTCCCCCCAACTCAAATAAATTATAATATTACAATAATACACAGGCATATTTCATATAAATAATTATTTGTGAAAAATAGGCTAATCCTACTCATCAATAGCAGGGGAAGAACCCCTCTTTCAGCTCATAATAAAAATATCAAAAAACCTGAAAACCTTCCAGTTCTGTCTAAAATCCGGTACCTAAAACCCATTTTAAAAAACCGATTTTGTATCTATAAAATTGCATTAAAAACCATATCCTAAAAACAGGGGTTAGTTCTGTCTAAAATCCAGTACCTGAAAACCCCCTAATATAAATAAGTTTGTCCAAAATGCGGTACCTGAAAATCTGTCTAAAATCCGGTACCTAACACACTTGAAAATTAAAAAAAAGATATTTTATAATATACTATATTCCATTAAGGAAAAATATGAAATTCGACAAAAAAGGAATACTATCACCATTTACAATAGTTACATGTATCTTCACAGGAAGCTTATTCCCACTTTTAGGTTCACTTATAGCAATTGATCTAAAAATTATAGAAACACCTTATCTAGAAGGAATAATTCTAGTAATGATAGGAGGATTCCTTGCACATTGGATATTATCACATACCGTCCATGATTATTTTCATTACGACATAGAAAAAAGACACACTATGTCTAAAAGAATATTACTTATTTTAATGATTATATCAGCATTTGTATTATTAGCAATAGCAATTTATCTGTCAATTCAACGTGGATGGCCAGTTATGGTTTTTTCTATTATTGGAGCGTTGGTTTCCCTGTATGCAGAAGGTTTACTACACCATGAATCCCAGATGGCCTTTGGCGCGATGTTTTTATTGATCGGAGGTTTTTATGTACAAGCAGCAACTTTGGATTTAGACTATATCATATGGATTAAGGTTATTTGTCTGTCGCTTTTTGCATTTGTTTCACAATATGGCTGGCTATTGTTTTATAGATTAGACGATTACGGATGGAGTAAAAAAGTTAAAAATAAAAGTATACTTATTACAAAAACTGGCTTAATTTTCCTAATTATTTACTTTCTTTTGTAGTTTAAAAAGCAAAATCTCTTTTATAGTATCTTCTGAAAGTAAAATTTGAACCAGCAGGTATGATAGCACTAGGTCTTTTTACTATGGAAAAAATTCTTGCATCTCTCTGAATAATATTGGGATACGAATAAAATTCCTTAGCTACCTTCCTTGTTCCATCCATAAGTTCTTTAGGACTCATATTTTTCGGTTGATAAACCACATCTACCTGATTATAACGTGACCAATCCTTTGTAAGAATCCGACCCTGACTTTCCATTCTATCATACAATGGAGTACCTGGATAAGGAGTAAGAATATTAATTTCTACTACATCCATCTCAAGCTCATGTAATTTCTCAAGAGTGGTATCAAAAATATCTGCTTTATCTTCATCAAAACCAAATATGATACCTCCTTGAACAGTCATTCCATGGTCATGTACTCTTTTGATCATCTTTTTAAAATTCTCAACCTTGTTATGGGTCTTTTTAATACCATCTAATGCTGCTTGGCTTACAGATTCAAAACCAACAAACCATTCTACACATCCAGATTTTCGAGCAAGATTTAAAAAATCTCCATCAGCTCTGCCAAGAACATTTGTAGTACCGTTAGCTATCCATCTCTTTCTAATCTTATTTTTAATAAGTTCCTTGAACAACTCACGTGCATATTTTGGATTTACAGTAAGATGTGGATCATGAAAGATAAACATTTTATTAGGCATTTGTTTAATCTCTTCAATAACATTTTTAATTGGTCGCTGACGAACCCCATGATGACAAAAACTTCCAATGGCACAAAATTCACATCGGTTTGAGCATCCTCTTGTTGACTGAACAGCTCCCATATACGGATTATGTCTAATAAGATCCCTTCTTAACGGCGGTACATTAGCCATATCAAAATTCGTATTTCGTTGATATAATCTTTTTAGTTTGCCCTTTTCATGGTCACTGAGAAGCTCAGGCCAGTTTGCCTCTGCCATACCTAAAAGAACACTATCAGCATGTTGTAATGCTTCATCAGGTAAAGCAGTTGGATGATAACCACCAAGAACAACTTTTTTTCCTCTTCGTCTAAACTCATCAGCAATCTGATACACCCGTGGTGCAGTCATAGTATAACAAGTGATTCCAATTAGATCAGCATCTGTATCAAAATCGATATCCTCAAAATTTTCATTAACTATTTCAACAGTATGTTTCTTTGGAGTTATCGCTGCAATATGTGGTAATGTTATGATAGGATAACCAAGCATAATGAGTACCCAAGAACCCTTATCTTTAAACGTTGTTGAACCATGTTCGATTCTTGGAAATACAAGTAATATTTTCATAAATTTTTCACAACTACCTCTATGTTTTAATACTAAATTTTTCTCTTTTATAAAATGATCTTATACTTACACTTGAAATAAATTTGTTTAAAGATTTTACTGGAGTAAAACCATCGGTTAAAAAACTTCTTTTAAATGAATTTTTAACTGAATAAAAATCAAAAGCGATTCTTCTAATACCTTCAATGAGTTCTTCCTCAGTCATATTTTTTAATTTTAAATTAAGATTTCCTTCAGCGTATCGGGACCAGTCGTAAGATGTTATTCTTCCTTCTTTTTCAAGCCTTTCAAATAATCTTGTACCAGGATATGGTGTTACAATACTAAATGATGCTTCATCTAACTCCCATTTATACATAGCCTGTAATGTTTTATCAAAAATAGCAGTGGTATCAAAATCAAATCCAAACATGAAAAAACCAGTTACAATCATACCATGATCCTTGATTTTTTTAATGGCTTTTCCATAATTTTCTACCTTGTTTGTTCCTTTTCCAGCTTGATCTATATTTTCTTGAGAAATAGATTCTATACCTACATACCATTTGGTTACTCCTGCATTCTGTGATAACCGAAGAAATTCATCATCACGCGCTAGAACATTTATATTTCCAAAGCATTCGAATTTTTTATTTACCTCTTTCATAGCTTTAAACAACCGTTTTGAATACTTTGGATTTACAGTTAGAGATGCATCAGCAAAAAATATGTTTTTAGCTCTGATTATTTTCATCTCATCGATTACATTATCCACTGGTCTTCCTCTGAATATCTTACCTTCTACAATATTCATAGCACAGAATTCGCACCCTGTTGGGCATCCACGAGAAGCTTGAATTGCTTCAGTAAACGGAGTATAAACTCCAATATCATGTCTTGCTGGTGGTATATTCTCAGCCGTTGGTCTTTCACCTGTATAAAATTGTTTAAGTTTTCCATTTTTCAAATCTTTTAATAGCTGTGGCCAAGCAATCTCAGCTTCCCCTATAACAACACTATCTGCATGTTGTTTTGCTTCATTTGGAAGTAAGGAAGCGTGATAACCACCAAAGACAACAGGTACACCTTTTTTTCTAAAAATATCTGCTACTTCGTAACCTCTTAAGGAATTATATGTAAGACAGGAAATACCAACAATATCATAATGATTGTCGAATCTAATTTTTTCATAACGTTCATCTACAATTTCTACGTCATGTTCTCTTGGTGTTATACCTGCAATTTGTTGTAGAGTTAAACAAGGATATTGAAATTTAGAAAAAATACTTCTTTTTGGATTTGGATGTGGTATTATTAATAATATTTTCATATGTTTTTTTCTCCAGAGTATCTATAATATTTTTGTTATAGTTATATATTAAAGTTTCTCATTTAAATCTCAATATCTCTCTCAAGTCGATTTTTATGGAAACATGCATCCGATTTTTCATAGACAAATTAAATCAAGATTAAAACATTAGATATAGATTAGATATTTAACATTTTTTATAGATGTAAAACTTTAATGTAATAAGTCTTAATTTAATAAATACATAAAGATAAACTGTAAAAATAATATTTGAAATAATTTTTAAACTCAAAATTAATAAACAATAAAATATTCCTTGTTTAAAAAATACTAATGAATTAAAATAAAATGATACACATGATACAACAAGAGGGAGATGGAGGATATCCAATAGTTCTTACTGCTTCTCGTGCTGAAGCAAATCACTACAGTAACAATCCCTTTGCAGCGTTTATCTGCACATTTCCTAAAAAAATTTCAGGTTATTTACTAAAAGAGCATTTATCTAATCTAGAGAGTAATAAAGATGGGACCGCAAAACAAACTATTTACGGATTACGAAAAATTGAATCACTCCTGATCAATGAATTTGGAGAGCATAACGTTGTTGTTACACATTATGATAATCTCAATAAATTTATAGGTAAAAAAACAAAAATTGTTGGTATTTCAACGATGGATCCATTAGGGCTTGCATATGTTTCTACAACATATAACTCATTAATTGGTTTTGGTGGAGAAGCATTAAATGCTTCTGAGTTCAAAAAACTTGTAACTCATCCATCTATACAAAAGTATAAACCAAAAATTGTTGTAGGTGGTGCAGGATCCTGGCAGATCAGCGAAATTAATGCTCAAGCAAATCTTGGAATTGATATTCTTTTCCAAGGTGAAGGAGAACATGATATTGTTACTCTTTTTAAAAAAATACTGAATGGAGAACAGGTTCCACCGTATTACATCGCTCAAAAACCAAACATGGAAGAAGTACCTTTGATTAAACATGCTGCATGTTATGGCATGGTGGAAATAACAAGGGGATGTGGACGAGGCTGTCAGTTTTGTAGCCCAACAATGAGAACGAAATACTCGTTTCCATTAGATCATATAATGAAAGAAGTAGAAATAAATATAAAGGAAGGAGCAAAATCAATATTTACTGTAACTGAAGATTTATTTCTATATAAATCAAAACCTGGATTTATACCAAATAGAGAAGAAATAGTCAAACTGTATAAATCGATTGCATCATATCCAGGTGTTGAACATATTCTTTTATCTCATGCTTCTTTAGCGCCTGTAATTTATGATAAAAAAATCCTTGAGGAATTAACTCCAATATTAATTGAAAAAACAAAATGGCATCCAGACACTAGTAAACTTTACAAACAGCCTTTTATCTCTGTTGAAATAGGAATAGAAACAGGTAGTATACGTCTTATGAGGAAACATATGAAAGGTAAATCACTTCCTTTTAGTGTAGACAACTGGCCTGAACTTGTATTAGAAGGTATTGGAATTATGAATGATTATGACTGGTGGCCCCTTTGTACAATTATGACGGGACAACCTGAAGAAACAGAAGATGATGTTCGGGCAACACTTGATCTCATCGATGACCTAAGAAACCATAATGCAAAAATGTTCTACACGCCAGTTCTTTTCATCCCTTTAAAAGAAACAGCATTTAAGGATCGTCATAGAACTAATCTAAATAATCTTACTCAGTTGCAATGGGAAATTTTATCACGATGTTGGAAAAACAATATCGATTTCTGGACACCTGATATGAAATGGATATATGGTCCTCTGTTTTTCTTTAGTCACTGGTTTTATGCTCGATGGCGACATGGAAAAAAAGCAACAATACCAATGATGCGTCTTGCTGGAATGCCAATTTCTCCAAAATTTGATAAATCATGTGATTCAGAATATTGTGAAAATGGGTTCAAAGACGTTTTTGGACAAATAAGAGAACGTTTTTTCTAGCTGCTTTAAAAATAAAATGTTTTTTAAACATTTTTAATTTGTTTTTTAAATATCATAATTTTTTATTTCTATATGTAAAAATATCCATATCAAAAAACAAGAGTTACTTTTTTTATCTTTATACGTAACATTTTTATACAATTATTTGTATATAGAAATGGAGGAAATTTATATGAATAAAAAGATATTGTTAGTAAGTATTCTAATTGTTTTCATGTTTCTAGCAATATCAATGGCATCAGCTATTAATACACATACAGCGAAATGTGTTAGAAAGGAATCTCCATTATTCGGAATAAGAACAAGACAAGCAATTAGAGAAAAAATCGGGAATTTTCTATCAAGATTTGTTGGTGAAAGAGTGTTTTTCCTACCTCTACTAAGATGCGGATTACGTCTTTCTATAAGGCAGCGTTTTCAGTCTAAATCAGATACTTGTGCTACCTGTATAACTCAAATTGTAACAGGATATTGCGGAACTTGTGATTATAATACTTGTGATTGTCGTTAGATTTTCTAGCATAGTAAAATTCAATATTCTTTAACTGAAAAATAAGGTTGCTAAAAGGAATATTAAATAAATGATTTATTTTTCTGCTAACAAAGATGGACTGGGTGGGATTTGAACCCACGGCCTCCACCTTGCGAAGGTGGCGATCTTCCACTGATCTACCAGCCCTTTTGAAACTAAAATTAAAAATGTTTGTTTTTAGCCTCCTTTAAGGCTTCAACAACTGGTAGTTTTTCACCCATCATGAATTTTTCAAGAGATCCACCACCCGTACTAATGTGAGAAATCTTATCGTTCAAGCCAAGTTGCTCTACTGCTGCAACAGTATGCCCTCCTCCAACAATTGAAAACACATTAGAATTAGCTACAAATGTGAATATCTCCTTTGTACCTTTCATAAAATTAGGATTCTCAAAGACACCACATGGTCCAGATAAAAAAACTGTTTTAGCATTAGAAAGAACATTTTTATATCGCTCTATAGTTTTTTCACCTATATCATAGATATTATATGCGGTAGGTAACTCAGTAGAGTTAATCTCATTTCTTGACGTATTTTGCTCTACTGCGAAATCTACAGGTAAAAAAATAAAATCTTCAAACTCTGTTAATAAAGTTTTTATTTCCTCAAATTGTTCAGTTTTTCCTTCCTTTGATAGAGCATTTTCATTTTTTTCTCCTAGGTTAAAACCTTCTGCTTTTAAAAATGCGTTTGCAGGTAAACCAGTTAGAATAATTTTATCTGCGGTTTTATTTTTTAACAGCCTCTTAATTGTAACAATTACATCAGAATATTTAGCACCACCAAACAAAAAAACAGAAGGTTTTTCTGGCCTTGCTACAATTTCTCCAAGAGTGCTTAATTCTTTTTCCATTAAACGCCCAGCACAAGAAGGTAAAACTCCTGTAAACCCTATTAGAGAACACTGTGCTCTATGAGCTGCTGCAAAAGCATCGTTTACAAAAAAATCAGCTAAAGGATATAAGTTTTGAACAAGCTCAGATTTAGCATGTTCTTCAACGGTTTTTTTCTCAGTTTCACCATTAAATTTTCTCACGTTTCCTAAAAGCAAGACCTCTCCAATTTTTAAACTTTTAATTGAATTTTTTGCAACCTTTCCATAGATATCATCAACATATTTAACCGGTTTTCCAAGTAAATTTTCTAATGCTTTTGCATGTTTTTCCAGAGATGTGAAATCCCAGCTTCCTTGTCTACCCTGATGAGCAAGGATAACTGTTTTAGCATGTTTTTCAATAAGTTCTTTGATTGTAGGAAGCGCTTGTTTTATTCTTGTGGTATCAAGAATTTCCAGGGTATCTTTGTTCAATGGCATATTAAAGTCAACTCTTAAAAGAACTGTTTTATCTTCTAATTCAAAATCATCTAAAGTGTTGAATTCCTTCATAATATAAACCCTCCGTAAAAAATTGATATCTAAAGAATTTATTTAAACATATAGCTTTGTTTAAAATATTTAATTTTTTCCTTTAAAAATATTTTAATATACAATCCTCATCGGCTGAGCATTTTTAGATATT
>SMTZ1_10002811_pt1 | contig 17478 bp, 14 predicted proteins | sample DeeMarSWOR136_30_FD_25667 | JGI IMG/M metagenome (IMG submission 25667)
GGAGGGGAAAATACAACCTGCTCAGAAACAGAGTGGTCTGGGGATACTTCCAGAGCAGCATATACCCGTTCCTGGTCCGCACGTTCACCGTTGTGGTATTCGGGTTCATTTTCTACTCGCTCTTTTTCGGACCCAGGGGGGACGGACAAAACATCGGCAACATCCTGGTCTTGTCCGTTTGGTGGCCGAGCCTCTTTCTCCTCTCCTTCTTCTCGGCCAGAAGCTGGTGCGCCATCTGTCCCATCGGGGCTGTGTCGGGGGTTATCCAGAGGCTCTTCAGCCTCCAACGGAAATTGCCCCACATCCTGACACGGACGGAACTCTGGATGCCGGCCTTTCTCTTCGTGTTTATCCTATGGGTGGAGAGGGTGGCTAGGGCTCGCGAATTTCCCCTGCCGACCGGGTTCGTCTTACTGTCCATCACATTGGGGGCGGTTATTTTCAGCCTGATCTTTGAAAGAAAAGTCTGGTGCCGGTACATTTGTGCCCTTGGCAATATGTGTGGAATCTATGCCATGGCATCAATCTTGGAAGTACGGGCAAACACGGATGTCTGTATCAACGAGTGCAAAACCCACGAATGTTTTAAGGGCGGCAAGACCTATGGATGTCCTATGTTTCGCCACCCCCTCTTCTTGGAGGAAAACCAGAGCTGTCGAGTGTGTACGTACTGTGTCCAAAACTGCCCGTATAGGTCAGTCCAGCTGAATCTACGGCCCCCGGGGCAGGAAATATGGACTCAGACCAAACCGGTAAAAGGAGCGGCATTCTTTTCCCTGCTCTTGGCAAGCCTCTTGATCGTTGAGATCGTGCCGGATTTGCCCCAGTTCGGCGTTTCTCTCGGGTTTCTCCCTACATTCAGCACTAACATGGGTTACACGGCCCTCCTCATTGGTATCGTCCTTTTGGCCTTAGTCCTCGTGGAATTTCCCCGGGTGCTCTTCCATCGAGATGGGAAAACGGCGGGAACGAGTTCGAACTACATCCGGTATAGCTTCGCCTTCATCCCCCTGGCCTTATGCGGCCATTTTGCCAATCACCTCCGCTATGTCCCGGGAGGCAAGGGATTGACGTTGCAATTGACCAGGTTCCCCTTTGGCGCATCGACCGACATAATGATCAGCATCAACCTCATATGGACGTCGCAGATTGTGCTAGCCATAATTGGTGTCGGATGGGCCTTCTACGTCATGTATAAGGTTTACGCAACGGAGCATGCGGCGGCCCGGAAGGATACCCGTATGCTCTCCTACTACCTTATCCTCCTGAGCATCTATGGAGCGGCCTATCTCTGGCTCTTTACCTCCTTGAGGACTCTCCTGTGATGTGACTTTGTGACAAAGTTAGCCCGAAGGCAAAACTTTTTTCCCTCGGCGCATCAGAGGACCTTGTTGTCTCTTCGGTCCATTGATTGAGGGAGAGCTCCACCTCCTTGGTTTTCGATCTTCACCACTAATCTCATCTTCACCGTTAAGAGCTATTTCTCCGCCTGAGTTGCATGAAAAAATTTTTCCTTGACGAACGGCAGGTGTTAAGTTATACTTAACACTAAGAGGAGAAAAAGGTTCAGTACATGAACCCTTAATGGTCAAAGTCTTTTCGGAGAGGAAATCCTTATGTCTCCTGAAGCCAGGTCGTTCCATGAATTAATAGCCGAAGTCCAGAGACCGGGTTTCTGCGGAAGGTGCGGCGGATGCGTATCCTTTTGTAGTGCTGACAACCTGGGGGCCTTAGAAGTGGACAAGAATGGAATGCCTGTGTTCGCGGATGAGGAGAAGTGCCTCCATTGCGGCATCTGCTACATGATTTGCCCAAATACCCACGATCTCGACGACGAGCTTAGGGAGAAATTGGGCTGGAAGTCCCCCGTCGGGCTGGTAAGAGGGTTAGCATCGGCCAAAACTACCGATCCCGTGGTGGCCGAAAGGTGTACGGACGGAGGGGTGGTTACTTCCCTCCTCCTTTCCCTGCTGGACAAGCGGATGATCGATGCCGCCCTGGTCTCCAGGAGCGCCGGTCCCTTCCAAAGGGCCCCCTTGCTGGCCACCACAAGGGAAGCCATCATCTCAGCGGCTGGTTCCCATTTCGACGAATCTTTCCAAATCGTGGAACTGGGAAGCCGTTACTCGACTTACTCACCGGCCATGTATGAGCTGAAAATGCTGCGTCAGGGTTCCATAGACAGGATCGCCATGGTGGGAACTCCCTGCCAGATTAACACCGTCCGAAAGATGCAGGTTCTCGGGGTAGTTCCCGCGGACGTTATCAAGTACTGCTTCGGCCTTTTCTGCATGGAGAACCTCTCCTTCGATGACATCCAGCTCAAGAGGCTGGAGAAGAAGTACGCATTCAAACTAACCCAGGTAGCTAAGGTCAACGTCAAGGAGAGATTTTCCATCTACCTTAAGGACGGGAGCGCCGTCTGCATGCCCTTCGAGGATGTTGATTTCCTTGCCCGTCCGGCGTGCCTCGTCTGCCCCGATTTTTCTGCCGAGTATTCAGACATCTCCTTTGGGGGCCTCGGTTCTCATGACGGCTATACCACTGTGCTCATGCGCTCGGAGAAGGGAAATCAGATTTATAATAGCGCCCTGAAGGACGGATACATCGAAGAAAAGGAGTATCCATCGCCAGAAAGAGCCAGGAGCAATCGGACGGAAATTCACGCAAAAGTGGTCGCTTTCTCGCGGAGAAAGAAGGAACGGGCAACCAGAAAACGCAGGGCAGTAGGACGTGGTGTCGCCGACGCTATGGTCAAAGTAAACTAGCGTCCGACGACCCAGACCATGTACGAAGGCAAAGTGAGGCCGCTGGTTTGTTCTCCTCAACTCGATCCAAACTAATTGTCAGTTTTCTCGGTTTAACTTCGTTGGTCGGTACCGTCTCTCTATTAGTTGGCGGTCAACTTCTTTATGAAGCTGTCCTTAACGAAGCAACAAATCGGGTCAGGTTAGACCTCAACGCCGCCCGCGAGATTTATCAGAACCGTATTAAGGTTGTGGAAGTCTCCCTCAACATAACCACGTTGGGAGCCGGATTCCGATCGGCCGTCAGGAGGCAGGATATCCCCGAACTTCTCACTCGGCTGAATCGTGTAGCCCAGCAGGCCCATTTGGATTTCGCAGGTGTCGTCACGGTCGAGGGCAAAACCCTCTGCCGTATTGGACCTCATTCTATACCGAGAGAACCGGTACGTATTGATAACCCCATGGCGAGTTTGGCGCTCACACGCCGAGTTGCCGCTTCCGGGACGGCGGTTCTGAACCAGGAATTCCTCTCCGCCGAGAACCCAGAACTCGCTAACCAAGCCAGAATTCACGTGGTTCCCACGCCGAGAGCTGCTGAAATGTCCGAAAGGGAAGAGACCTCGGGTATGGCACTTGGAGCTGCCATTCCGGTCTTAGACGATGGCGAGGTCATCGGTGCTCTCTATGGCGGGGTTCTCCTTAACCGCGGTCAGGAAATAGTTGATACGGTGCGTAACACGGTTTTCCAGCAGGAAACCTACAAGGGACGGAGCATAGGGACAGCGACCATCTTCTTCAAGGATATCCGTATTTCCACAAATGTTCTCACTCCCCAGGGAAAGCGAGCGATTGGAACTCGAGTCTCAAAAGAGGTAAGAGAGCACGTTCTTATAGAAGGCAAAAAATGGATAGACCGCGCCTTCGTCGTGAGCGACTGGTACATCACGGCGTACGAGCCCATCGAGGACATTTCAGGTGAACGGGTGGGAATGCTCTATGTCGGGGTATTGGAGGCAAAATATGTTGCCGTCCGGAGAAAGGCCCTGTCCCTTTTCATCCTTTTCACTGTGGCGGGCATAAGCTTAGCAATCGGGCTGGGGTACTCCCTGGAAGGCAGGATCATGTGGCCAGTGCATCGGCTCATCAAGGCTAGTGCTCAAGTTTCCCAGGGGAACCTCTCACCGGAAATCGGCCCTATCTCAAAGGGTGAGATTGGGGTCCTCCAGAAGACGTTCAGAGAAATGCTTACGTCGCTTCAAGAACGCGATAGGCGGCAAAAGGCAGAGAGTGAAATTCGACTACTGCAGTCTGAAAAACAAGCCAGTATTGGCAAACTAGCAGCAGGTGTGGCCCACGAGATAAACAACCCGCTCACCGGTGTATTAACATTCACGCACATGCTGCTACGGCGGGAGGACCTTGGAGATGATGTCCGTTCAGACCTTCAAAAAATAGCCGGTGCAACGGACCGCGTTCGGAAAATCGTAAAGGGTTTACTGGACTTCTCCCGGCAGACGAAACTTGACCCTGAGCCCGTGGAAGTGAACCGGCTTGTCCGTTCCGCCCTCTCCCTGGTTGAAAACCAGGCCCTGGTAAAGGGGGTGAGCTTGAAATTTGAGCCAGGAGAGACCCTCCCTGTGGTTACCGGGGACCGGGGTCAGTTGCAAGGCGTGATATTGAATATCACTCTCAACGCCCTCGATGCCACAGAGCCGGGCGGCACCATCATTCTATCAACCGGTATCGGCGTCTCTGCTAACAAACCTCACCAGAAGGGCGTTGAGATTGCCGTGGCCGATACTGGGTGCGGCATACCACCCGAGAACCTCGACAAATTGTTCGACCCCTTCTTTACTACGAAGGAGATTGGCCAGGGTACTGGACTTGGACTGGCGGTTTCGTATGGTATCGTTGGACGCCACGGAGGAACCATTCGGGTTCAAAGCGAGGTTGCCCACGGAAGTACCTTTACCATTTGGTTGCCAATCCAGGAGCGGAGTGGGCATCATGAAGATACTGATTGTTGATGATGATCCGATTGTGCTGGATAGTTGCAGGCTCATTCTGGAAGCCGAGGGCTTTGATGTCTCCTCCGTTCCCAGCGCGGATAAGGCACTGGAGACATTGGAAAATGACGACTACGATCTCCTTCTCATAGACGTGAAGATGCCCGAGCACGACGGCATGTATCTCATGCAAGAAATTAAGATAAGATGGCCGGAGATACCTATCGTGGTGATGAGTGGATATCCCACCCCGCAGACGATCGCCGATGGGGTTAGAATGGGTGCGGAAAAATTTATTGCCAAACCATTCACGCCTGACGAACTTCTCGAAATAATCGTCGAGTGGTTGCAAAGGAGGAAGGCCTTGAAAGCGAAAAGGGCTCTCGTGATTGACGACGAACAGATTGTCTTAGACAGCGTTCACAAGATATTGAAGGAGGACCATTACGAGGTCGACGTGTCGCTGAGTAGCCGGCAGGGACTCGACTGGGCAATCCAGAAGGAATACGACATCGTTTTGGCCGACGTCCGCATGCCGGAAATTGGTGGTATGCGGGTCCTTCGCGATATCAAACGGGCCAAACCATCCCTTCCCGTGGTTATGATCACCGGTTATGCAACAGTCCAGTCCGCAGTCCAGGCCATGAAACTCGGGGCGACAGATTATCTGGAAAAACCGTTTACCCCTGAGCAACTTCTCCAGGCAGTGGCTTCAGCCCTTGACACAGCCGCCGCCCAACCGCCTGAGGAACAAGCCCTGATTCACAAAGAAGAAGTAATCAAGGTCCTCGAGCGGGCTGCCTCCGATAGCCAATTCATCGCTAACTTGCTCTACCATGGGGCAGACGCTCTCGAGGACTATGACCTCACTGGGGCTGAGAAACTCGCCCTGCTAACAGGGGATGTAGAGTGGGTAGAGGAATATATCGGACCACTTACGTCAACCCAAAGGCGCTGGCTTGAACAGCGGCTGAGCGCCGAGGTCTGGTAGCCATATGGAGGTAATCTTATGGCCGAGAGAATGCTTGTCATCGACGATGAAAAGGTTGTTCTGGAATCATGCCGCAAAATATTCGAGGCCGAGGGGTTTGACGTTACCACCACCAAAGATCCTCAGGAAGGCCTGAAACTTGTTTCAGATTCATCCTTTGACGTGATTCTATGTGACTGGAAGATGCCGGGATTCGATGGGATGGATGTGATCGAGGAAATCGACCGACGATCGCCGGATTCGACGGTGGTGATGATCAGCGGATATCCAACCGTCGGTCGGGCGACCGAGGCCATGAAGCGAGGGGCAATGGATTACATCGCCAAACCCTTCACCCCTGAGGAGATAATCAGAGTCGTCAAGAAGGCGGAGAGGCGCAAGGTAACCGATGAGAAAAAAGCCTTGGGGCAGTTCGAAAGCGTGATGAAGGCCTGGCAGTTTCCCGTTCCTAGTATAGAGGACAAGGCACCGCAGACAATAGCAGAGACTGTTGCACAAACCCTGGGTGTGATTAAGGCAACCTCACCTTGGCTTACCGTCTTTGTGCTCGGTATTTTGGCTGGAGCATACATCGCTTTCGGAGGCCTCCTTTCAACAACTGTGACCTTTGACATGGCTGCTAAGGCGGGAATTGGCCTAACGAGGTTCTTGGCGGGTTCAGCCTTTAGCCTCGGCCTGATGCTCGTCGTGATAGCAGGAGCAGAGCTTTTCACCGGCAACAACCTGATGGTATCGAGTGTTTTGACAAAAGACATTACCCTCGCAACAATGACAAAGAGATGGGCACTCGTTTACCTTGCTAACTTCGGAGGGTCAATTATACTGGCGCTGATTTTCTACCTTTCGGGTTTATGGAAGACTGGCAACGGGACGTTGGGTGCTGCTGCCGTCGGCATAGCCTTCAAAAAAACGAACCTCAGCTTTACCGAGGCGCTTGTCCGCGGGATTGGTTGCAACTGGCTCGTCTGTTTGGCCGTCTGGATGGCCCTCGCCGCTCGCCAAACCATCGGGAAAATATTCGCCATCTACTTCCCTATCATGGCATTCGTCGCCATCGGCTTCGAGCATTGCGTGGCTAACATGTACTTCATCCCCACCGGGATATTCTTGCACCAATGGGCGGGTGTTGCCAGTCCGTCGGCCTTCGACCCAAGTTCGCTTAGCTGGATCAGCTTCTTATGGAAGAACCTGCTGCCCGTAACCATAGGCAACATTATAGGCGGTGGGGTATTTGTAGGAATGAGCTATTGGGGTGCCTACCTGAGACCCTCTCAATCTATGAGCGAATGAGTGTGGTTTGGGCCGTTTTTAAGCAAAAGGGCACCTTTAAATCAAGCCCTTCAAGAGGAGGTTTTTATGAAAACTACCTTAATTCTCACGGGCATCGGCCTTTCCCTTGCTCTTCTCATTGTTCCCCTATTCATTCTCGGCCTATGGCTGTTAGAACGTCTACATCATTCAAGGGAAAGCTAAGCTTTTTGCCGTTTGTGCAATTGGTGGAGATTCCAATCGGCGACTTGAGCAATGTGAGCATGATTTTTCTCTAACTGAATGTCTTGGAGCAAGGCAGATGAGGATGTATCGCAGCCGGTTTCCGTGCTGCACCCCAACCCTCGGGACCATTGACCGGTTTCAACGGTTGGCAGGCTTGTCTCCTTTCCGGGCTCTGTTGAAGGGGGCTACCTCTCCATGTGCTCTCTGCCGCGACAGTCACCTGGAAAGGGCTATGACTCTCTTCGCCCAAAATGGGTATAACAAAAATGTCAGTATGTGGCTCTGTTATCTGGAAGTGCTGGCCTATCGGTTTATCTTGGAAATAGTCCGGCTCTGGCTCGGAGTGGACCGTTCTGTGTTGAGGGAACTCTTGTCAGAAAGACATACCCGCCATCTGATTGCCAATTACGTTCAGGGGTTTGGCCTGTTCGGGGCGGCCACCCCACAGCCCTCGGGAGCCCCTGTCATCTTGGTGTGGGAGATTACTCGATCCTGTAACCTCCACTGTGTTTATTGTCATGTGGATGCCGATCAAAACCCCATCAAAGACGAACTGACCCGAGAAGAGAAGCTTCAGTTGGTCCAGCAAGTTGCAGAAGCAGGAACCAATGCCCTCATGATCGCCGGGGGTGAGCCTCTGATTTCTCCCGATCTGCCGGATATGATTCACGAGGCCCATCAAAGAGGCCTTTATACCGTTCTCATCACCAATGGAACGCTCCTCACCCGCGGAAATGCCCACTGCCTAAAGAAAGCTGGCCTCGACTACATCAAAGTCAGTGTCGATTCAGTTATGCCAGAAATCCATGATGCCCTCCGTGGAAAAGGGTGCTGGGAAAAGGCCGTTGCGGGAGTGCAGAATGCCGTGGAAGCGGGGATTGTTACCGGAATGTCCATTACGGCCACTCAAGCTAACTTCAGGGAGATTCCGAAAATCGTACAGATGGCAAAGGAACTTGGCTGCCAGAGGATTATAATCTTCAATTTCGTTCCTAGTGGTCGGGGCAAGAACGAATTCGAACTGGACCTGGACGGTGAAAAGAGGAGGGAGATGCTCGACCTTACCATGGCGGAGACTCGCTGCAAAATCTTGGGCCAAAGTCCTTTGGAGATATCTACGACGGCACCTCAGGCCCCTCTCATTGCTGATCGGCTATTGAGGGAGTTATCGTTTAATCAGCTGGCAAGGGGGGTAATGAACCTCCTTCCATACGGCCGAATCCAGGCAGGGGCCGCTTTCTTTTCCAAAGGATGTTCGGCAGGCATCACCATTCTCTCAGTGGACCCTGATGGCTCCGTGAGGCCCTGCGATATGCTTCCACTAAAGATCGGAAATATCCGGGAGAAAAACCTCATGGAAATCTGGACTAAAAATCCCGTCTTGATAAAACTGAGAAACAGGGAGAATATCCGAGGATGGTGCGGGCACTGTTCAATTCGTGACATCTGTGGAGGGTGCAGGGCACGCGCTTATACCTACTTCGGAGACCTCTTCGGGCCAGATCCCAACTGCTTTCGGGGAAAAACTGAGGGATTGAAAAGGAACAGAACTCCCGGGGATGACCAGGTGTTCCCTGCTTCGGAGATAGCTTGTCCGTAGGCTCTGTGTGAAAAACCAAGTTCCAGCAGGGAATTCCCTGCTGTCAGGGCAAAAGGATTTGTGGAAAGAGCCATGGAGGTAGATACCTATGGACATTGATGTTTCATATCTAAGAGAACACGATATTCACCTCATCAAAGTGAAGGGTAGGCTAGATTCCTATTATGCTTCACAACTAGAGAACTCGCTTGAACCCGTACTGAGGAAGGCCAAGAAGATCATACTGGAATGTTCAGAGGTCACTTTTCTCAGCAGTGCCGGGATAAAGGTCCTCCTTTCATTAACGAATGTACTCAAGGGTAAGGGCGGCGGACTCATATTGCTCAATGTGCGGGAAACCGCCAAAAAGGTACTCAGAACCTCCAAGACTTTGGATCTATTTCGCCACACAGATGACCCAAAGGAAGCGGTTCGGCTGTTAGAAGGGGGAAAAGGCTCTTCGTCAGCCTAATCAGAGGATATTTACGTTTTTGCTTCCTGGATTTTCCCTCAAATCACAACCCCTCAAAGGCCGGCACTAAAATCACGCCAGGCTTCCTTCGGGGTCACTCACAGCAGTTATGCAGGCAAGAATGTCGGACGAAAATGACCATCTGCAAAGGAATGTCAGGCAATCACTGTAAAGGAACTTGGACGTAATGGGGACACGTCCCTTTCCGGCATGTGCAAGGATACGTGGAGGTGTGAGGGGTTCATGAGAAAAGAGTTGACAAGGGTTGAACATTAATGTAAAGTAATACTTAACACCTTGCCTATGAATTGGAATGGTCCATCAGGAAAAGGGGGTTATGCGGCGTGGGAAAAAGCGACTAAATCGTTATGAGGAGGCGAAGAGATGAGAATAAGGGATATCATGACGGATAATCCCCTAACCGTTGACAGCGAGATCCCCATTGTCGAGGCTAAGAGGACTACGCAGGAGGACAACATCCGGAGGCTTCCCCCTCCCGGCCACGTCATTGTGCATTCACGAACTCCATGACCTGATATCGAAAATGAAGGTGAAGGATATCATGGTTGAAAATTCCATCACCATATCTCCGGATACGACCTTCGAAGAAACGCTGCTCCTGGGGCAAGAGAAAAGGATCGGTGCCTTTCCCGTTGTGGACAGGGGGATGTTGCTGGGCATTACCACCGAATCCGACTTGGTCCGATTCATCACCAGCATATGGGGGGCGAAGGAGAAGGCCTCGACTATCATCATCGAGGGGGAAAGTCGATGAGACGACCGCCAAGGTTCACGTAATAAAGGGGGGGTGAGCGGCTTGGAGAGCCTTCAGTGGTTGTTTCTTCGGACTCCACGTGTAAATCATCAAGAGGGTATCACTAATTGGTTCTGGACTTCTCTCCTATTAACTCTAACATGTCGTAAACATTAATTTCTTAGACTCGATGAAATTAGGAAAAATTGGTAACCTATTAACCCTACAATAGAGGAAGGAGCAAAATTGATCGGAGATCCAAAATACAAAAAGGTACTTTTTTGTACGGATTTTTACAAGAATTCAGATTATGCCTTTGAGTTTGCCTTTGACATTGTAAAAAGAGAGGAGGGTCTTCTTTATATTTTACATGTGATACCTGGCAATCCCCATCAGCCATTTGCAGAGAAGTATATAACCACGGAGGACTTACAAAGGATACAAAAAGGCATTGAAAAAGATCTGGAGACTAAATATAAGGAGCACTATGTAAGAAAAATGGAAAATGGGATTAAATTTGAAATCGTTACTAAATCTGGGAAGGAAGATGAGGAAATAATCAAATTTGCAAGGAAGGAGAAGGTAGATCTTATTGTTATGGGTACACATGGTAGAACTGGAATAGAACATGTCTTTTGCGGAAGCATTGCCGAAAAGGTCATCCGGCGCAGCTCAGTTCCCGTTTTTGTAATCCCGTCTAGGAAAATGCTTGAAAGCTCTTAGCTCGCATTATAAAATCCTCTTGTAGACGAGCAGAGGGTTGGGAGAAGCACTGAGATCAGCTTGTAGTACCTTTATTTGGTAGGAGTGAAGGAGTTTGAGCAAAAGCCATGACGCCTTTAACGAACTCCAAACGAGATATCCATGAAAACAGGATAAAGGAGGGGCCGTGAATGGGGTGGGAAAAGGGGAAACTTTCGGTTCTGACATTCCTTCTGTTGGCCCTTGGAATCGTCCTCGCCCCGAGGGGACTCTGGGCAGCCGAGGATAGCCTCTGTTTCGAGTGCCATAGCGATAAGGGATTGGTGAAGGTCGATGATTCGGGAAGGGAGGTCTCCTTATATGTGGACAAGGCCAACTGGGAGAACTCCGTGCATGCGGACATCTCATGCGTGGGGTGCCACATCGATCTGGAGAATATGGAGCCGGAACACGCCCCGAGGCTCAAACGGGTCAACTGCGGCCAGTGCCATGAGGACGTGGATAGAGTCTACCAAAGAAGCCTTCATGCAGAGGCCATCAAACGCGGTGTGAAGGATTCGGCCCACTGCTCGGACTGCCACGGCTCCCACTACATCTACCCCAAGGGGCACATCCTGTCCAAGGTGAACCCCCTCAATTTGGAGGAGACCTGCGACCGATGTCACGCCGATGTGGCCTTCGTGAGGGAGCATCGGGGGATTCCCGATCGGGTTTTACCTGGGGTTATTTACAAGGAAAGCGTGCATGGGCGTGCGGTAAAGAGGGGTATTGCGGGGGCAGCCACCTGTAGTGACTGCCACAGCTCCCACAATCTTAAGGGTCCCCTGGACTCAGAATCCCTCATCTCCCGGCAGAACGTCTCCTCTACCTGCGGGAGGTGTCACCCCAGGGCTTTTGAGGAATATGAGGGAAGCATCCACGGTGTTGCGGCAAAAAGGGGTGTAGGACGGTCTCCCGTCTGCACCGACTGCCACGGCATCCACAGCATCAAGGCCAAAGTAGACCCGGCTTCCCCCGTTGCGGAACAGAAGGTCGCCATGACTACCTGCCCCCAATGCCACGGGGCGGAGTGGATCAGCAAGGAGTACGGCGTATCGACCCTAAAGGTCAAATCCTACCTGGATAGCTACCACGGCCTCGCCAAAAAAGGGGGAGATGTGGTTGCGGCCAACTGTGCCAGCTGCCACGGGGTTCACGATATTCGGCCCTCCAGCGATCCCAAGTCGATGATCCATAAATCCAGCCTGGTAAAAACCTGCGGAAGGTGCCATCCCGGCGCATCGGAGAATTTCGCCGCGTTTCCCGTCCACTTTACGCCCTCAACGACAGCGGTGACGGTGGGGGATAGGGTGGCTTCGTGGGTGAGGGTCTTCTATATCATCCTCATCGTCCTGGTGGTCGTCTTCATGTACTTCCACGGGGGAATCGACTTTATCCGGAAGTGGTTGGCGGCACGGAAGAAGGAGGGGGTCAAGTATTACGAGAGGCTCACCGTCAACGAAAGGATTCAACACGGACTGTTGGCGGCGAGCTTCACCATCTTGGTGATCACGGGCTTCGCCTTGAAGTATCCCGATGCCTGGTGGGTGGGCATTTTCTTCCATCCTCCGGCAAGCCCTATGAGGAGCCTTCTCCACAGGATAGCGGGAGTGGTTACCGTGCTCCTGGGCATCTACCATATCCCGTACATGCTCTCTACCAAAAGGGGTCGAAGCCATATGGTGGCATTGATTCCCACCTTCAAAGATCTCCTCGATGCCTTCACATTGATGGGATACGACCTTGGCATATCAAAGGGGAGGCCGAAATTCGGGAGATACAGCTATATCGAGAAGATCGAATACTTCGGGGCTTTATGGGGAACCTTCGTCATGACGGTCACCGGTTTTATCCTCTGGTATCCGAAGTACTTCAGCCTCTTTCTGCCCAGCTGGGGGGTGAACGTGGCCAGGGTGATCCATTTCTACGAGGCAATTCTGGCCAGCATGACCATCCTCGTCTGGCACCTCTACTCCGTCATGTTCGATCCCGATGTCTACCCCATGAACTGGGCGAAGATCACCGGGAGAATATCGGAAGAAGAGATGAGACACCACCATCCGTTGGAGCTGGAGGAGATTGAGGGGAGGAAGCTATTCCTGGAGGAGACACCAGAGGAGAGAGCAGCGGAGGAAGCCATTGCAGGGGCGGAGGAGAAGCGGGCCGAAGAGAGGGCTAAATACAGAGGCCCGTGGGACCTCGTCTCCCGCATGACTCCCTACACCTCGAAGAAATTCAGGCTGGATCAGGCCAGGAAAAAGGCCGTAAGAGAACAAAGGAAGAAAGAAGAGGAAGAGGACCAGGGAGAATAGGGAGGTCAGTGCATTTCTCTCAAGGAATACGTTAATGAACCTTGAGCACGATCAGGGTTATGTCATCGGATTGGGGTGTATCGCCCCGATGCGCATCTATCTCCCCTTTCAGCTTGCGGACAATCTCATGGGCGGATTCATGGGCATTGTCACGAATGATCGTCCTTAACCTTCCCTCTCCGAAGGGAACGTCGTTTCCATCCACCGCTTCCACCACGCCATCGGTATAGAGGACCACGATCTGCCCCTTTTCCAGCACACAGCTCTTGGCCTCATAGGTGCTCTCGGTGGTTATGCCCAACGGCCTCCCCTCGGTATTGAGGTAGGTGAACCTCTGGAGGCGGGGATCGTACAACATGGGATAAACGTGTCCTGCGTTGCAGTATTCCAAACCCTTCGTGGTTTCATCGTAGATGGCGTAGAAGATAGTGACGAACATGCCGGATTTGGAATCCAAGCAGACCAACCGGTTGGCCTTCTTCATGACCTGAGAGGCACTGAAGCTCTCGAGGCCTTCGGCCCTGATGATGCTCCTCACGATTCCCATGAACATGGCAGCGGACATCCCCTTGCCCGCCACGTCGCCGATCACGATATTGCTGCAGCCCTCACCGATCTGGAGGAGATCATAGAAATCTCCCCCTACTTCAAGGGCGGGAATGCAATCCCCAGCGATCTCCAGTCCCTTCACTGTGGGGAATTGTTCGATGAGGAGCCGCTTCTGCACCTGGTAAGCGATCTCCAGTTCCCTCTCCATCCTCTGCTTTGTGAGGATTTCATCCCTGCTCTCCAGTAATTTTGCGCTCATGGTGTTGAGCGCCTCTGCCAGTTCCCCTAACTCATCCGTGCTCTGGAGGTCGATTTTGGTGTCCAATCTCCCCTGAGCCATGATTTTGGTCTTTTCGATAATCCTCAGGATGGGCTGAGTGAAGGTTTGGGAGATTTTCAACGAGAGGAGGACGGTGAACAGAAGGGCCCCGATTACGATGAGATAGATGCGCCTCAGTATGGATTCGCTCAGAGGGGTGAAGAAGGCCTCTTTGGTCCCCACATACAGGATGCCGATCCGATCGCCCCAATAGTTTGTGATGGGCTCATAGGAGGAGATGTACCAGTCCGTCACTACGAAGGCCCGGGAATTCCAGGGCCTTCCCTCCATGATCACCCGATTATAGACTTCCTCGGAAACCCGCGTGCCCACGGCCCTCTGGCCTTCCAAATCCCTGACATTGGTCGAGATCCGAACATCATCCTGAAAGATGGTCGCCGTCCCCTCCCCCACGCTCTCGACGATCTTGTCCACGATCTTATAATTCCCCGTCAGAAACTGAGCAGCCATCACGGCCCCAATCACCTTTTCCTCATCCATAACCGGGCCGAAGGCCACCAAGGCCATGCCCATGAGCCTCTTCTCAATGTTGATGGGCCTTGCCTTCGGGGTAAAGCGGTATCTGACCGTCAACTGTTGGGCATAGGCTTGCCTCATATCATCTTCGATATCCACCTCCTTGGGGGTAAAGACCTCGGTGCAGGTGATCTCCTTCCCCTTGAGGGCCTCTCTTACCAGGTGCTTGAGGGCATAGTCATCGAGGTCGTTATTGGTCTTACAGAGGACACCCCCGAAACGGTCTATCACGTTGATGAGGTCGACGTTGAGGATGCGCTTGGAGATGGTCATCGTCTTCCTCAACGCACCAATGTCCCGCTCAAGGATCTTTGCCTTAACCTCGGGCGAGGAGGAGAGGATTCGAACCCCATCGGCGATCTTCTCCAGTTCGCCATTATAGATCCCCCAGGCCGTTTTCAGGTTGGTGGAGATTTTGGCCTGATTGTATGAACGCATCGTCTCCTGCAAACGCCTCAACGTCATGGCCGTAACAAAGCCCAGGGGAACCAGTGCCACGATAACGAAGAAGATGAGCAACTTCCTGGAAATGGTGAAGTGAAACTTCAGCCGAAAGGGATTCACATTCATGGTTGACGGACCCTCAGCGTATGGTGATTATGATTTCCCCTTGGCCTCCAAGAGCGCCATCGCCTCTTCCACAGTTTTCGCTTGGACCAGAAGATCGTCCACCTCAGCGACCTCGATAATCCTCTTAACGATCTCCTGCGGGTTGACGAGAACGAGACCCCCCGATCCCTCCGTCTCCTTATTGATGGAGAGCAAAACCCTCAAACCGCTGCTGCTCAGGTAGGTAACATCGGAGAAATCCAGAATGATGCGCTCCTTCTTGTGCTCCAACAACCGATCCACCTCATCTTCCAACTGTAAGGAGAAATTGGCGTCCAACCGGCCCTCTACCTTAACCAATTGGATGCCACCTCTTCCGGCGTCGATAACTTCGATCTTCATAGACCATTCCCCTTTGAATGAGAGATTCTCTTAATCAGCGTCAGGTGGTTCCCCTCGTTTGGCGTATAACGGTAACGAATCTCATCCATCATCTTTCTCATGAAGTAGATTCCCAGACTGAGATCCCTCTCCTTGCCGTCCCCCATGGTATCTTTCACGTCGGGCAGCGGCATTTCCAAAGGGTTAAACTTCGCCCCCTGGTCGAGGAGATCGACTTGGACCAGCTCACAATCGAAGGAAATCCTCACCCTGAAATAGTTGATGGAGCCAACCTGATAGGCGTACTTGATGATGTTGGTACAGGCTTCGTCCACAGCCAATAAGATATCGTCGAGGTCCTCATCGGACACCTTCTGGCTTCGGCAGACGCTTCCCACGAATTCCGCCAGTACGGATAGATACTGAAGCTGGTTGGGCAGGCGAATTTCGACGACTTCCCTGGAAGGGGAGATCTCATCTCGCTCAGCTTCCAGAAGATAGCTGGTCGTGACGTCCAGTGCCTCGGAAATCTTCCGGAGCGTCTCCAAGGAAGGTTGGCACTTATTCTGTTCGACCTGGGAAATGAAGCTTGCCGAAACTCCTACCTTTTTCGCCAAATTGCGGAGCGACATTCCCCGCACCTTCCTCAGCTCCCTCAATCGACCCCCGATGTCCATGGCCTCAATCCCATGTGAAGGTTTTACGGTATCGATGCCCCCTTCTCCCCCCACTTCCTCAAAGAATCGTGTGCTAAGGACAAAAGCCCGTCGATCCATGGATCATGCCTTATGTACCATGAGAAAACGCCTTATGTCAACAAATACTTAACGAATAGCCTCACGGGCAGAGAGCCCGGATTGGACGCTTGCGGAATTTGTGAAAAAAATATCTTTTCCCTTGCATTATCCCTCTAATCTGCTATATACATTGCATACCAAGGATTGCAAAATCCCGGCTCATGTCTTGAATTTCTGGTGAAGGGAGAGAAAGCGTTGAAATTTTCGAAGGTTCCGGAGGCCACCATTAGGCGGTTATCGAGGTACTCACGGTGTTTGGAACAGCTGCAGGACGAGGAGAAAAAAGTGGTCTCTTCGGCTCAATTAGCCACAATGTGTGCGGTCAACGCGGCCCAGGTGAGGAAGGACTTGGCCTACTTCGGCGAGTTCGGTATCAGGGGGGTAGGCTATTACGTCAGGGATTTGCTCTTCGATATCAAACGAATCCTCGGGCTGGACAGGGAGTGGAGAATGGCAATCATTGGAATGGGAAACCTGGGGTCGGCGCTCTTCTCATACAAGGATTTTCTGAAACAGAACTATAAGATCGTCGCCGCCTTCGATATCGATCCCCCTCGGGTCATTGGCAGGATAGCGGAAAAGCTCGGGAAACCCGTGGAAATCCTTCATCCCGATAGCTTAAAGGGAGTCGTGAGGGAGAGAAACATCGAGATTGGGATTATCACAACGCCACCGGATCAAGCTCAGAAAGTGGCGGATAAACTGGTGGAGGCCCACGTACGCGGAATCCTCAACTTCGCCCCCATCCAAATTGAGGTGCCGAAGGGATACACCGTGAAAAACGTCTTCTTCACGACGGTATTGGACAACCTGGCCTATCTCCTATCCATGTAATTTCCCACTCATCTGGCGGTATCTTCGCCCGTTCACCCACAGCCACTGATGGTCATTTGGTCACGAGACGAGGGCGTCCCAACGTACCCCTCATGGAGAAGGCTAAAGACCCCTTGATCTTGCCTTGCCGCCCCAGAAGGGAGAGGAGCACCCGGTGTCTGGGATCGAATTCAGCCGCGGGTTCAACCGTAATCCTCAGGTTAAGTCGGCTATCGGGAAAATGGGAACTGAGGACGATAGTTCCCAGCACCTGGCCTTCTAAATCCCCTTCTGAGAAGGCGAACCGCTTTATGAGCACGCTCCCACGGCTCAGTTCCAGCTCCCCTTCAATGCGACCGATGCGGAGAGGAGCCAGGCCAGGCAGGGGAAGCTTACTGAGGATTGCCTTGGTGATGAGGAATTCCGCCCTCCCCGAT
>SMTZ1_10003133_pt1 | contig 17477 bp, 14 predicted proteins | sample DeeMarSWOR136_30_FD_25667 | JGI IMG/M metagenome (IMG submission 25667)
CGGCAATGACCCCATCCTTCATAGGCCTGGTTGCCACGATATCCTCTGGCGTTCTGCCCAGCATGGTCTTTGCCTCTCTTCCCACTGCCAGTATCTTGTTTCTCCCCCTGTCGCCTTTCCTCACCGCCACCATTGAGGGCTCATTCAAGACTATTCCTCTCCCCTTCACATAGACCAAGGTATTGGCGGTGCCCAGGTCAATGGCCAGGTCATTGGAGAATAAACCGAGTATAGGGTCTAGTAACATTAGGGCCTCGCTTACAAGGTGATTATTGTCAGAGCTGAATCACACTAATTTGAGATTGTTTAGTATAACTGTCACGTAACTTAGTATACCGGATTTGCCCAGCAAGAGAAAGATTTTTCAGATAGGGACAATCAAGGAGTAACTATTTTGATTTTTTAGAAGCTCCTTTGCATACATATCTGTTACGTTTCCGTTGGTAATCGATTTACCCCTAAGTTTAGATAGCTAATAATCGTATATAATACTCTACTAATGTTCATACGGTCAAAGGATATTTTTAATATTCAATAATGTACTTGACCGTTTACAACGCTTTGTCTATAATATCTTTATTAGAAACGGAAAGCTGCGATTCCCTGTTCCCCAGAAATATGAAGCGGGATTTGCCGTAAGCTCATCAGCGATTCTATGCCAAAGCCTGTGGAGAAAAATGGAGATTCATCCTAAGTTGTCCAGTGTCAAGATATTTCTTGTCGTAATAGTCCTTCTATCCAGTGCCAGCTGTGTTACCGATATGTCTTACCTCACACCTGAGAGACAGTCATCTTCTAAACCATTCACCATAACATCCGAACAAGAACTCATTGTAGTATCCGAACAAGAGATTGCTGCCCCTGCCAAGATCCAGGGAAAAGATCCAAGATCCTTTGCCTCTACCTGAAGGCTCTGAGGATAACCTTCCACTACCCGCTCAAAAAACGCAGGAAAAGTCTGACCAGGAAATGCTTGATTCCGCCCTGGAGTTTTGCCAGGCCTCGTACGACTTCTGGGAACAAGGGGATCTGCGTAACGCCATCGATGCCCTCGATCAGGCCTATTCTCTTATATTGAAGGCTAACCCCGAAAACGACCCGGAGATCCTGCAGCAAAGAGAAGATTTGCGCTTCACCATATCAAAGCGGATTATAGAAGTTTATGCTTCCAGGTTCACAGTGGCGAACGGGCATAACAAGGTGATTCCCCTTGTGACGAACAGCCATGTGGAAAGGGCGCTGTCTCTATTTAAGGGCAGGGATAGACGATTTTTTCTCGATGCGTATCGTCGCTCGGGTAGGTATCGCCCTGCCATCGTAAGAGAACTCAAGAAAGCAGGGCTACCCGAAGAGCTTTCATGGCTGCCCCTTATTGAAAGCGGATTCAAGGTCAGATCCCTTTCAAGGGCGAGAGCCCTCGGGTTATGGCAGTTCATCGCCTCAACAGGATACAAATTCGGTCTAAAAAGGGATCATTGGATCGATGAAAGAATGGATCCAGAAAAATCCACCATGGCCGCCATCGCCTATCTGAAAGAATTGCATCAAATTTTTGGAGACTGGACAACGACGCTGGCTGCGTATAACTGCGGAGAGGGTACGGTATTAAGATGTATCCGGACTCAAAGGATCAACTACCTTGATCACTTCTGGGACCTCTACGAAAAACTCCCCATAGAGACAGCCTTTTACATCCCAAAGTTTCTGGCCATGTTACATATTTTGAACGATCCTCAAGCCCACGGCCTCACCCTTCCCCCTGTGGATGAGGAGATCGAAACCGAAGAGGTTACCGTTAACAAGCAGATCCATCTAAAAACAATGGGCAGACATCTGGGGATACCTTACAAGCTCTTGAAAGACCTTAATCCCGCACTGAGACGCAATTCCACCCCGCGCAGACCCTATGCATTCAAGGTACCCAAAGGGAAAGGCTCCTTGCTCCTCTCGAAACTGGACGATATACCTGTGTGGCGCCCTCCTGTTCCCGCCTTCGTGATACACAAGGTGAGAAGAGGTGAGTCTCTGTCTGTTATCGCCTGCAGATATAGAACGAGTGTCAGGTCAATCATGGCCCTAAACGGGCTAAAAAGGAGTCACTACATAAAGACGGGCTGGAGACTCAAGATCCCAACCGGAAGGAGATACGCGTCTCTTGAGAAGGCCTCCTCACCGGTCTTTGACTCAAAGGTAAAGGAAGAACTAATAAGGTACGAGGTCCGAAAAGGGGACTCGCTCTGGACAATTGCCAATCGATTTGGAACTACCACCAAGGCTATACGGTCCGCGAATCAACTCGATCATACCCCCCTCTGGGCAGGACAGGTTCTCATGATCCCTAAAGGTTTAACAACTCTTGAAGAAATGACAACCACGACGTATACGGTCTTAAAAGGAGATTCACCTTACATGATTGCCCAAAAACACCGGATGAACCTTTCGGAATTTCTCAGGATCAATAATCTGACCCCTCGAAGTACTATTTTCCCCGGGCAGGTATTGCTTGTTAAGGCAGAATAAATACCCCTCCCCTGTCCAGGCACACTTTATGTTAATACAGGAATCCAAATCAATCGACACCCTGAGCAAGCCACGGTGGGCCCACGGCTTCTTCTGGCACGCTGCCCATGTCAAGGAATTGTAAGAAATTGGGATGCAGCCGATCCGCTTATTTACTGTGGGACCCCTTAACTCGGCGGTTAGGCGGTCAACGGGTTGCTACATGGAATGTGCGTTCACCACTCGTGAGTGGATAATCATGCGCGAGCATAGGAGGAGATTATGGAGGAACCAGTACTGATACTTTACGATGGGCCTGCCCACATCATCAAGATTAATCGCCCGCACGTACGCAACGCTATCAACGGACAAGCTGCGCAGGCCCTCAAAAATGCCTGGAAGGTCTTTGAGGAAGACGAGGAGGCAGGTGTGGGCATTTTGACCGGCGGGGATGATACATTTTGTGCAGGGGCCGATTTGAAGGATCTTGAGGGACTGGCGCCTGAGGTAACGGGAGAAAGCGGCCCTCTTGGTTTTACCCGATTGTGTGTGAGCAAACCCACTATTGCCGCGGTTGCTGGATACTGTCTGGCCGGCGGTTTCGAGATGGCGTGTTGGTGTGATCTACGGATAGCAGATGAGACAGCAGTTTTCGGATGTTTTGAACGTCGATTTGGCGTTCCCCTCATAGATGGCGGTACGCAGCGTTTGCCGCGGATCATCGGACTTGGAAGGGCTTTGGAATTGATCCTCACTGGAAGACCTATCCGTGCCCAGGAGGCTTTGGCAATCGGGCTGGTAAATGAGGTCGTCCCAAGAGGAAAGAGCTTACAGCGCGCGTTGGAGTTGGCCCACCAGATTGCTGCTTTCCCACAAATATGTGTGCGTAATGATCGAAAGGCGGTCTACGAAGGCCTTGGACGCAGTCTTGAAGAGGGGCTACAAATAGAGGCCCGCCTCGGGACAGAGGTGATCCGTAGTGGTGAGTCGTACTCAGGAGCCAAAGCATTTCAGAAAGGCAAAGGGCGAGGAGGTCAATTCGACTAAACTGGTGAGCTTCCCGAACTGGGCGCTTGCAATTGCAGACCCCTCCTTTTTGAAATGCCTGGAGAAAGTGCGTGCGGAAATCGCCCGGTTGGTACGACTAGGCGTACAAAATGGAAATCATTAGGCAAAAAAGCAAATCCGTAAGCATTGAACCTATCACACAGGTATGAAATGAGAAAAAAAGAAAAGGAAATCACTGATAGAAGGGCCATGGAATCAATCATCCACCGAGCATCTGTGTGCCGACTCGCTTTGTCAGAAGACAGCCGTCCCTATGTCGTTCCTCTTTGCTTTGGGTATAAGGACAATACCTTGTATTTTCACTCGGCTCGTGAAGGTAAGAAATTGGACATACTCAGGAAGAACAATAACGTTTGCTTCGAGTTTGATGTTGATCATGTGATAGTGGGGGCCAAGAAGGCATGTGAATGGGACATGAAATACCAGAGCGTCATAGGTTTTGGCAAGGCTTCGGTTATCGATGATCCCGAATCAAAGCGCAGGATACTTGATATTATCATGGAACATTATGCAGGCAGGTCATTCAACTATACAGAGGCCAAAATCAAAAATACCGTGATCATAAAGGTAGAAATAGGGAACATGACAGGAAAAAAATCAGGATACTGAACCCTACCACCGATTTTGGCAGGTCTTAACAGAATATAGGGACTTGAAAGATCTCTCAAATAAGTCTATCATTACGGGATCTGTAAAGTTAAGATTTTCAGCACGTTATCCTTTATCAGAATATCAGCCCCTTTGATTGGTGTTGAAGGATGAAATTACTGTTTTGCCTTCTTGGTCTGGTCTTTATTGTTGAAGGATTACCGTATCTGGCATTTCCTGATAAGATGAAGAAGTGGTTAGGGCAGATCCAAAAGGTCCCTGATACTCATTTAAGGATAATTGGTTTTCTGGCCATGAGTTTTGGTCTTCTTTTGACGTATATTTTTAGGTAATTAGTATCTCGGAAATCCTACAACATATTGCATAGCCATTTATTCGTGTGGTTGAGAAGTTCGGGAAAGGAAGGGTGGAAGGATGGACGGACCAAGGTCTTTTTTAACCCATTGTTCCATCTCTCCGTTACTCCACTATTGCAAATATGAGCGGAGCGAACTAAGTCCTCATGTATCGCCTGAAAGATTATGATTATGACCTCCCTGCTGAATTAATCGCCCAAGAACCGGCCTTGAAAAGGGATGGATCCCGTCTTCTGCATGTGGAAAGGGCTACGGGGAAAATTGCCGACCATTGTTTTTTTGATCTTCCCTCGCTCCTTGGACAAGGCGACCTATTGGTCGTGAATGATGCCAAGGTGGTGCCAGCCAGACTATATGGCAAAAAGGAAACTGGAGGGCGGGTAGAAATCCTGGTTCTCGAGCATCCAGTAAGGCCCCCTAAGCACAGGCAGGACATACGCTGGTGTCTGGTAAGGGCATCAAAGAGGCCAAAAATAGGAAGCAGGATGCTGTTTCCTGATGGCCTGGTAGGCATTGTTGAAAGTGCAGGTGAAGATGGAAGGGTTCAGCTCAGATTTGAAGGCAAACATAGCCTTAGCTATGTCCTGAAAAAAAGAGGTTGCCTTCCCCTGCCCTCTTATATTAAAAGAGACAGCAACGATACACGATCAGATACGGACAGGGAAAGATATCAGACCATATTCTCTCGTTCTTGGGGAGCAGTGGCTGCACCTACAGCTGGTCTTCATTTTAGCCATGATCTGCTCAAGGCCCTTCAATCCCTGGGAGTAGATATAGTTAGGATAACCCTCCTGGTTGGGCATGATACTTTCAGGCCTGTGAGGGTGAAGGACATCAGAGAACATCGCTTGGGGGAGGAGTCATATCTGGTTGGCCCTGGTTCTGCCAGGACCATTCAGAGGGCTAAAATCGAGGGAAGAAGGATTATTGCTGTTGGAACAACAGTCGTCAGGGCCTTAGAGACTATAGGCAGGAGAAAAGGGGAAGTAGTAACCGATTCTGGAACCACTGATCTATTGATCTATCCTGGATTTCGTTTTGAGGTGGTTGATGCCCTTATAACAAACTTTCACTTGCCTCGTTCCTCCCTTCTTTTTATGGTAGCGGCCTTTGCTGGACTTGATTTGACCATGAAGGCCTACTGCTGGGCGGTAGAAAACAGGTACAGGTTTTATAGTTACGGCGATGCGATGTTGATAAGCTGAATCAAAGAGGTGAATGATACGAGGGAACGAGGATCAGGACCGTGGAATTCCGGGTTATTAAAAGGTGTAAATCAAGCAAGGCCAGGCTTGGGGAGATAGTAACAGATCATGGTAGGCTGGAAACCCCTGTATTTATGCCTGTTGGAACAGCAGGAGCAATCAAGGGAATATCACCAGAGGAGGCCAAGGATGCAGGGGTGGAAATAATCCTGGCAAATACATATCACCTTTACCTGAGGCCAGGCCATGAACTGATAGAGAAACTCGGCGGCCTTCACCGCTTTATGAACTGGTCAGGGCCTATACTTACCGATAGCGGAGGATTTCAGACTCTCAGTCTTTCAAAGCTCAGGACTATATCAGCTGACGGGGTTACCTTTCGGTCCCATTTGGATGGTTCAACCCATTTTCTTGGCCCGGAAACGGTGATGGAAATCCAGAGGACCCTTGGGGCAGATATTATCATGACCTTAGATGAATGCGCACCCTTTGGTGCTGACCCCGATTATGTTCATGATTCTGTAAAGCTTACTGAGCAATGGGCCCGGCGATGTCTGGAGGAAAGGAAAGATAACGGGCAGGCCCTTTTCTGTGTTGTTCAGGGCGGAATTTATCCCAAATTGAGAGAAATGAGTGCCAGGGGCCTTGTGAGTATGGGCTTTGACGGCTATGCCTTAGGTGGTTTATCTGTTGGGGAAGATAAGCATACCCGAGAGAATATCATCAGATTGACGAGGAAATTTCTACCAGAGGAAAAGCCAGTGTATCTCATGGGAGTGGGAACAACGGAGGACATAATTGCGTCAGTAAAGATGGGTGTGGATATGTTTGACTGTGTAATGCCTACCCGCAATGCCAGAAACGGTACGCTATTTACCCATAAGGGAAAGTTGATAATAAAAAATGCCCAGTATACAGATGATAGTTCACCCATCGAAGAGGGGTGTGGTTGTTACACGTGCTCCAATTATTCGCGGGCCTATTTGAGGCACCTTTTTCTCTCAAGGGAAATACTGGCTTATAGGTTGAATACCATTCATAATCTCTATTATTATGCGAAGCTTATGTCTGGGATAGGACAGGCCATAAGAGAGGATAGACTGGCTGAATTTAGCCATGATTTTTATAGAGGCGAAGCCGAATCTTTATAAATCCAAAAAAGAAATGGAGGAAGACAAATGTTTGATTTAGTTTACGCAATGGGTACCGGAGGTGGCGGAGGACAGGGAGGCGGTCTGGGTGCATTTTTACCCTTGATCATTATATTTGCCATTTTTTACTTTCTTTTGATCAGGCCCCAGCAAAGAAAGGCAAAACAGCATAAGCAGGTTCTTGCCACCCTAAAAAAGGGGGATAGAGTGGTTAACTCAGGGGGTCTACACGGTCTTATAACCGGTTTGAGTGACGATGTAGTCACCATGGAAATCTCCCCAAAGGTTAGGGTAAAGGTTTCAAGAGGCTCCATAGCAGGGGTAATCGGAAAAACAGAAAGTGGAACGTAAGGAGTAACTAGTGTCGAAAAACCTACAGTGGCGGGGATTCATTATTCTCTTTCTTATCGCCGTATCACTGGTGTATCTAACCCCATCCATCAGCAAAACGCTACCCCCCTGGTGGCCTAATATACTGCCTGAGGAGAAGATTCACCTTGGCCTTGATCTAAAAGGTGGTATGCATCTCGTGCTGGAGGTCCAAGCCCAGAAGGCTGTAGAAAGCCACCTCGAGAGGATGGTTGAGGATATAAAATACAGCCTCAGGAAGGCCAAGATCAGATATCAGGAATTAAAAAGAAGTGGCCCGGACAGTATTGGGCTTACCTTGATAAGGGGCGAGGACAGGAAGGCCGCTGAGGAAATGGTCACAAAAGTTTTTTCAGACCTTGCCATAGAATCTGGATCATTTGGCAAGAGTGATCTTGAATTTGAATTAGTCCTCTCGCAGAAGGCCCAGCAGCATATCAAGAAGATGGCAGTGGACCAGGCAGTAGAGACAATAACGAACAGGATCGACCAGTTCGGTGTGGCCGAACCAGATATCCGGCCACAGGGCAGAGATCGGATCTTGGTGCAACTTCCAGGGATAAAGGACCCCAAAAGGGCCATTGATATTATAGGAAAGACCGCCCTCCTGGAGTTTAAGCTCGTAGACGAGGATAATAGTCTGGAAGAGGCATTGAGAGGAAACATACCGCCAGGAGATGAGATCCTTTACCAGATAACAGGAGAGGCTGGTTCTCAAAAAAAGATCCCCTTTCTTTTGAAAAGGAGGGCTGTGATAACTGGTGAGTATTTGACCGATGCCAGGGTCCAGATAGACAGTCAATACAATGAGCCCTATGTCTCGCTTTCATTTGATTCCCGGGGGGCAAGACTCTTTGAACAGATTACAGGGGCGAATATAAAGAAGAGATTGGCGATCGTGCTTGATGATGTGGTGAATAGTGCGCCAGTCATACAGGATAGAATTGCAGGTGGAAGGGCCCAGATAACAGGTAGATTTACCATGGATGAGGCCAGGGACCTGGCCATTGTCTTGAGGGCAGGCGCCCTGCCAGCACCGGTCAAAATCATTGAAGAGAGAACAGTAGGTCCCTCCCTGGGAAAGGATTCCATTGAGAAAGGCCTCAAATCAATGATAATCGGGGGCCTGGTTGTTATTCTATTCATGGCCTTTTACTATAGGTTTGCAGGAATCCTGGCCGATTTGGCCCTTTTGTTGAATATCATGTTCATCGCAGCAGGGCTGGCATTTTTCGGTGCCACCTTAACACTGCCTGGTATAGCAGGCATTATCCTGATTATAGGTATGGCCATAGATGCCAATGTACTTATTTTTGAAAGGATCCGGGAAGAGCTGAGATTGGGAAAAACGCCGCGGGCGGCAGTTGACGGTGGCTATAGCAAGGCCCTTGTAACCATACTTGATGCGAATATTACAACCCTGATCGCTGCCCTGGTTCTTTTTCAGTTTGGAACAGGGCCGGTGAAGGGATTTGCCGTAACCCTGAGTCTAGGTATTGTAGCCAGCCTTTTCACAGCATTATTTATCACCAGGGTAATCTTTGACTATCTCATCATTGAACGGGGTATGAAGAAGATAAGTATTTGATGGAGCGTGAGGAAATGGAATTTATAAGGCCAGATATTAATATTAATTTCATTGGGCGACGAAAGATGGCCTATCTTGTATCCGCCGCTTTGATATTCTTGACTATCCTCCTTTTACTATTTCGGGGTGGACCCAATTATGGTGTGGATTTTGCGGGCGGTATAGTTATTCAGGTACGGTTCAATCATCCGATAACACCCCATGAGATCAGGGAGGCCTTAAGATCGGATGTTCTGGAAGATAGTCTTATCCAGGAGTTCGGAGAAAAGGCGGAGTTTGAATATTTGATAAGGGTAAACAAAACCGATATCGACCTGAGTGGCCTCTCTGATGAGGTCAAAAAATTGTTAGATAGCGTGTTTGGGGAAAAGAATGTGGAAGTCAGGAGGGTGGAGATGGTGGGGCCAAAGGTTGGGAAAGATTTAAGAACAAAGGCCCTTTTTGCTATCTTTTACGCACTCCTCTTTATGGTCATATATATATCTGGGAGGTTTGAATATAAGTGGACAATGAGTATAGTTATGGCAGCCTCCCTTGCCTTTGGCGTGTATATAATCTCGGCCCTGGGAATGAGCATCATCTGGCTCATCGCTGTTGCCCTCCTCATTACTATTGGCCTGTGCTGGTTCCTGCGGTTAGAATACGCCCTCGGCGCCCTTATTGCCCTCTTTCATGATGTAATCATCACAATAGGGGCCTTTGCCCTTACTAACCGAGAAGTCACACTCCCTGTGGTAGCCGCCCTCCTGACCATAGTCGGCTACTCCCTGAATGATACAATTGTCGTTTTTGATAGGATTAGGGAAAATTACAAACGTTACCGGAGTCGCAATTTTGCCGAGGTGATAAATCAGAGCATTAATGAGACCCTCAGTCGGACCCTCCTCACATCAGCAACTACCCTCATCGTTGTTGTATCCCTTTTTATCTTAGGTGGTGGTGTGATCCATGATTTTGCCTTTGCCCTCTTAGTTGGTATACTGGTCGGCACCTATTCTTCTATATACGTGGCGAGTCCTACCCTTCTAATCTGGAGGGGTGAATTATGGAAAGGAGGTGCCGGTGCGACTAAGAGGCGAGGGAAAGGACACTAATTGTTCAAAGAGGAAACCCCACACTGGAAAAAGAGACAGAGGAAAAGGACTATCTTCCTGTGGATAGTTCTTTTTTTATCTGGATTTCTTTATCTCCGTATTGGTGGCCTTGGCAGCAACTATTTCAAGCTATCATTAAAGAGGCTGCTCTATCCAGTTCCTGTATTTCACCACCTGATAATTGAACACAATGGGACCAAAAAAACACTTCTTCCCGGTCAGACTCTCCACATCCACCCCTTAGATAACCTTAAGATTGTGAAGGTAGACACATCAGTGCCTCTTAACAGGGGGATAAGGCTATTCTCTGAGGGTTTTGATGTAAATGCCCTCTACGAGGAGATGGCCATAGCAAAACTCCTTCCTGGCCAAGATATCTTTCACCACTATACCTACACGATAAAGATCAAACATAGGAATGATTTTATCGGTGAGGTGGCGCTGGTAGTCTCTCCTTCGGTAGAAGATTGGTTAGAAAAGGCAAACAGGATAATAGACCCTGAAAAAAGGGTGGCCTTCTTGAATACGGCCATTACAGAAGAAAGGGATGATCTTCAACTAAAGATTAGGTTGGCAGATGAATATCTAACCCTTAAGAACTGGAAACAAGGGGCTCATATCATCGAGGATATAATTAAAGAAAAACCAGAATTGAACCTTATGAGGAGGCTTGTTGATGCCTATGAAAACCTGCACCAATCAGATAAGGTCATCGCTACTTTAAAGAGAATTCTTACACAAACTCCTGAAGATCTGGACATCAGGCTTCGTCTCGCAGGGCTTCTCGAAAAACAGGGCAGATTAAAGGAGGCTGTGGAAGAATATGCCATTATTCTTCCAAAATTGTCAAAGGATGAAAAGATCGTGTGCATGAAGAACATGGGCTATCTATTGTTTCAGGCTGGTCAGAAAAAAAAGGCCCTTCATTGGTATCTTAAGGCAGCAAAATATGACAGAAAGGATCCAGACCTCTACTACAATATAGGATCAATATACGAGGAGCTTAAGAGGCATGAGTTGGCCGAAAACTACCTGCGTTTGGCGGTTGACTTAAAAAAGGACGATATTGAAGGCAGGTTAAGGCTCGGACTGTCTTTGTTTAAGAAGGGTAAATCAAAACAGGCCAAAAGGTATATAAAAGAGGTCCTTAAAACAGATCCTGATCATTTAGAGGCCCTTACTATTTTGGCTACTATAGTAGAAAAAGAAGGTGATGAGACCGCCTTAAGAAACATCTATAAGCAGATCTTATCTCGTGACCAAAACAACAAGACTATCCTTTTTAATCTTGGGGTGCTGGAGTCAGAGAAGGGAAATCTAGAAAAGGCCCGCGCTTACCTTGAGAGATTGGTAAAGATTGACCCTCAAGATATACAGGCAAAAGAGGCCCTCTTTGATATCTACCAGAGGCAAAAAATGGATGATCTCGCCTTCAATCAAGCCCTGGGGTTGATCAAGCGTGCACCAAAAAAGATCTCCTACTATAGATATATCTTTACGCACCTTATGGACCGGTCTGAATTTGACCAATTGGCTCAATACATGGTCAAGGGCGTAGAGGCCAATCCAGAAAACTTCGAGTTAAGACAATATCTGATCCTGACCTACCTCAAATTAAACAAAAATGAGTTGGCTGTGAAAGAGATGGAAAAAGCCCTCAAGTTAAGGCCAAATGATACCACTCTTCTTCTCCAGCTGGCTAAGATAAAGGAAGAGGCAGGCGATCTGGAGCCAGCCTTAGAGTTGTATAAAAGGATCCTTGCTATTTCCCCAGAGGACGAAAAGGTGGAAGAGGCCTACCTCAGGCTCAGGTTTAGACTATTAGGTAGAGAGGAATAGGGCTCATCTAAATTAACTCAAGCCGTGTTCATTTCCAGGTGCCTCAGGTGGCCCCGCCAGCCTGATCGGCAAGAAGGAGGCCTATTCCGTCGAGGCAATCACCTTATAGCCAGACTCTCCGAGGGCATCCACGATTTTGCCAATCTGGCGCTTCTCCAAACGAAAGAAATAGATATTCTTTTCCTCCTCGGACTGCGGTACCATACCCACGCTGATGATCCTTCCTCCCTTGGAACTGATGATCCTTGAGACCTCCTCAAATGCCTCTGGATTTTGGCCGAGGGCGATATCGATCCTTGAACTGGATTTCAACACACCCATCAGTTCTATGAATGCAGCCATAATATCGGCGACGGTGATGATCCCTAAAAGCCGGTTATCTTCGTCCACCACAGGAAGCCCTCCGATCTTGTTATAGTGGATGACCCTTGCTGCGTCATCGATCTCGGTGTCCGCTTTGACAGTAATCGGCTCTTTGATCATGACGTCGTCGATACCCAGCTCCTCGATGAGTGAGGCGACAAAGACCTGACGCATATCCCCTTCAGTTACCAATCCCACCAATCGCCCTTCCTCGGTCACGGGAAGATGACGGATAGAATGCTTCTTCATCAGTGAAATCGCTTCCTGAATCGTCGTCTTGCGGTCAATCGTGATGAGCTTTCTTTCCATCCATTCGCCGACCTTCATAGGCCTACTCCTCAACCAGCTTCATGTGTAATAATCTTACCCTTACGCCTAACACCATCCAATGTCAACCCCTAAGGAGAAGACTGCTCCCGTCTATGGATCAGGTGGCCAAGCGGCCCTGGAGATGGACCGTGTCCCTACCGGAATGGGAGGGTTTCATCAAGGGCAACTGCCTATAGTGAGACGGCTTTTCCATTGACACACCAGCGTCTTTATCCTATTCTTCCATCACCTGGAAGGAAGTGCTATCACCCCTCACGGTACGTAATAGGACGTGAGAAGAGGTGCCATAAAAGGGAGGTAGAGATGCTCGAATACCAGAGTATTTACTGGAATCCCATCCTTGAGACCCTTTCGCAGGAGAAACTCCGGGCCCTGCAGGTGAAGAAGTTCAGGCGCATCGTGGCATGGGCCTATAACAATTCCCCTTTCTACCGCAGGCTCTATCAGGAGGCGGGCCTTGAGCCAGGGGATATAAAAGGTCTTGAGGATATCCGAAAGGTGCCCAAGACAGAGAAGGGGATGATGAGGGAGGTTCAGCAAGACGAGCCCTTCCCCTACGGGGATATGCTGGCCGTCCCCCTTGACCAGGTGACCGCCTTCAGACAGACAAGCGGAACCACCGGTACACCAGTCTATCAGGCGGACACCTGGCAAGACTGGGAATGGTGGTCTGAGTGTTGGTGCTACATCCTCTATGCCCAGGGCTACAGGGATACCGATAGGGTCTTTATCCCCTTTGGCTACAACATCTTTGTTGCCTTCTGGGCTGGGCACTATGCGGCGGAAAAACTCGGCTGTGAAGTGGTCCCCGGGGGGGTTCTGGACACCCAGGCCAGGATTCTCAAGATGCAGGAGCTCAGGTGTACTGCCTTTATGGCCACCCCTACCTATGTCCTTGGGATGGCCGATGCAGCCAGAAACAAGCTGGGGATCGATCCAGCCAAGGACCTCGCTATCCAAAGGATCACCTGCGCTGGAGAGCCAGGGGCGAGTATCCCCACTACCAAGAGAAGGATGGAGGAGGCCTGGGGGGCCAAGGTGTATGATCATATCGGGGCCACTGAGATCGGTGCCTGGAGCTATGAGTGCACTGAGCAACCAGGGGGGTTGCATGTAAACGAGGCCTTCTTCCTGGTGGAGATCGAGGGTCTCGAGACAGGGGAGAGTATCACAGAGCCCGGCAAAGAGGGCAAGATGGTGATTACCGCCCTTGATCGAATCGCCAAACCCTGCATCAGGTTTGACTCCAAGGACGTGATCCGTTGGGCTGATCATCCCTGCGACTGTGGCAGGACCTTTCGCGTCATCGACGGAGGGGGGGTCGGGCGCGCCGATGACATCACCAAGGTGAAGGGGGTCCTTTTGGCCCCAACCGCCATTGAGGAGGTGGCCAGGAGTATCTCCGGGCTGGGGGATGAGTACGAGGTAATCGTGAGCAAGAAAGGAGACATTGATGACATCCTCCTAAAGGTAGAGATCCTCCCTGGCCAAGAAGGGGAGCAGGAGTCCATCCTTTTCCGTCTGAAAGATCAATTGCGGGTAAAGACCAACCTGGGGTACCGGATAGAGGCCCATCCCTACGGCTCCTTGCCCCGCTACGAGGTGAAGGCCAAGAGGTTCAAGGATCTAAGGAAAAAGGGGGGTTGATATGGTTGAGTGGAAGATTGAGGAGATTGATGAGCTGATTCAACGGATGCGCCAGCTTGCTGAGGAGTTGAAGGGGAAGGCAGGGGAGATCCAGGCGGTGGAGCGGAACCTGGATCGCATCCTGGCCAATATAAAGATGCTGGAGCTCAACATCAGTGATGTAAAGGAGCTGGTTTAAGTTATTCAGCCTGACAAATATCGCTATATCCCTCCAGCAGATAAGACAGGGCGAGCTTGACACGAATGAATTTGCCATGCTAAATTGTGCCAACCTCTGGGAAAGGGGGTAGACAGCAGTGGCTTCTCCTGTTGTGCCTGAGGAATTTAACCTCGCTGCCTTCCTTCTCGACCGGCACCTTACAGAAAATCGCTCGAGTAAGGTTGCCATTTATTACGAGCAGGAAGCTCTCACCTATGCTGATCTGTCCGAGGCTGCCAACCGCTTGGGCAACGCGTTGCTGGGCTTGGGTGTCGAGCAGGAAAACAGGGTCGTGATCTGCCTCCCTGACTGTCCGCAATTTATGGCCAGTTACCTAGGAGCCATGAAGATCGGTGCCGTACCCGTACCAGTCAGCACCATGGCCGTGCAGCAGGACTATCTTTATTACCTGACTGACAGTCGAGCGAAGGCACTTATCGTGCACCAGGATCTTGCTCGCACTATTAGACAGTTGCGCTCCGAGCTGCGTTACCTGAAACATTTCGTCGTCGTGGGAAAAGCCGAAGCAGGGGAATTGAACTATGGTTCCTTGCTTGAGGGTGCTTCTCCAGATCTAGCCGCCGCCCCAACTAACAAGGATGACATGGCCTTCTGGATGTATAGTTCTGGGACTACCGGAGAGCCCAAAGGTATCGTGCATTTGCACCATGACGTGATGTACTTCATGCCCCCTCACTGCGAGGTGGTTTCTATGGGGGAGGACGACATAGTGTTCTCAGCCTCTAAACTCTACTTTTCGTATGGGAGAAATAACTCCCTTGAAGCCCCGTTCCTCTGTGGTGCAGGTGTGGTCCTTTACCCCGGACGGCCTGAGCCACAAAAGATCTTGGATGTGATTCAGGAGTACCATCCTACTCTGTTTTACAGCGTTCCCAGCTCCTATGCTGCCATTCTCACCTATTTAGATAAGACCGGCCACAGATGTGACTTGTCTTCCGTGCGACATTGCATATCTGCCGGCGAGCCCCTGCCCAAGGTGGTATTCAAGCGCTGGCTAGAGAAATTTGGCATAGAGATACTCGACACAGTCGGCTCCACGGATGTGGGTGGCGTGTATCTTTCCAACAGACCAGGCTTAGTCAAACCAGGCAGCAGTGGGGTACTTCTTCCTGGTTTTGAGGGCAGATTAGTTGATGAGGAAGGGCGTGACGTTGGACAGGAGGAGATAGGTGCTCTCTGGATAAAAAGCGATGGTACGGCGGCCTATTATTGGAACAAACACCAGAAAACCAAGGAGAGCTTTTATGGTGAGTGGTTTAACACTGGTGACAAGTTTTACAGGGATTCCGACGGCTTTTACTGGTATGTGGGGCGGGTCGATGATATGCTCAAGGCAGGAGGCATCTGGGTATCGCCCCTAGAGGTAGAGGGCGTCTTGCTGGAGCATCCAGCGGTGAACCATTGCACGGTAATAGGTGCGCCGGATGCGGCGGGTTTGGAGAAGCCTATGGCCTTCATTGTTCCCAATGAGGGTTACAGCCCCTCCCAAGAGCTTGAACGGGAGTTGCGAGATTTCGTTCGCACCAAGATAGCCCACTACAAATGCCCGCGCTGGGTTCGCTTTACAGATGACCTGCCACGCACGGCAAGCGGAAAGGTGCAAAGATATAAGCTGCGGAAACTGGTAAGAGAATAATTGGGGCTCGGTAGATCCCCTATTTTTTCATTTCCTGACCTGCCCATCTCGAGCATGGCCCCTGAACGCATGCATTTCTTTTCCCTAAACCACTTTGAGATCCCGTTTGCCAAAGTGCTGGCCTTCCTTCTAAAACTAAAAAGGCTCTACTATGGTATCCTCCCTCAGGTCGCCACTCCGGCAAAGGAGACAATCCCTCAAAAGCACGGGAGAACATGAGCGGATTTGCTGACAAGAGGGATTCGCGGATGCTGCTGAAAAAGCACCTCCAAAACTATCCTAACAACGTCTTGATTTTAGGGGAGCAGCAAAGCATGTTGAAGTCCGGAGCCAGGAATGCTCCGATTGCGACTCCATTGCTTTTACACATTGACAGAGTGAGTTTAGAGAAAGAACTTTAGCATATGAAAGGTAAAATAGGCCTGAAATCACGCCTTAGATTATTCGTTGACACACAACCGCCATTTCCCCATACTCATTCCCTGAAATAGCAAGTCCTAGTAAACCAAAGGCAGGATCACCTCTCTTATCTACTCCCTAACTTGCACATCCGATTCAACTAGCGATTCTACCTAAGTTCTGTGCCCGCCACAATAATCCTGATTTGGGTGATCCCCTCCAAAAATTGGATTCAAGCCTTTCGGGGGAAAAAATGAAATGCGCAAAATGCCAGTGATGTTCTGTGACATGGAAGGATTTACAAATCTCTCTGAAAGACTTGCCCCTGAGGAAGCATACTCCATTATGGATCAGGTCTATGAGATCCTCATTCACAAGCTCCATGACTATGGGGGCACGGTCAATGAGATGTGCCACAGATTAAAGGATGGTAAAGATCGAAGGAGAGAAAGTTGCCATGGAAATCGGATTAAACCGAGACGCTAAGTCAGTGACTGTCAGTTTGAATTCTGGTCTTGCCGACCGGGGATAACGGCCCTAATAGGTGATAAAGCTGGGCAAAAAAGTAGCAATCTGAGGGAAAAACATGAGGATAACCGTAACAATAATCAATGCCGCAAGGAAGGGGAATATTCCCTTAAAGATATGCTCAAGGGGTACATCAGGGGCAATCCCCTTAATGACAAATACATTGACCCCTACCGGCGGTGTGATCACCCCCATCTCGGTGACGAGCACAACGATGACACCAAACCAGATTGGGTCAAAGCCGAGCTTCTCAACTATCGGGAAGAAGATGGGGATGGTAACCACAATTAAGCCCATAGCATCCATGAAGAAGCCGCCGATAAAGTAAATGAAGACGATGACCACCATGACAGCCATCGGGTGTATGGGAAGTCCCCCGAGCCACTCAGCCAGCACGAAGGGTATCGTCGATACCGCCATGAAGTGACCAAAGATGACAGCCCCGGTGATAATGAATATCACCATACAAGATGTTCGCAAGCCTTCCTTGCCGGCCTCAAAAAATGTCCGCCAACTGAGCTGCCGTCTGGCCAAGCCGATGATCAAGGCACCACCGGCTCCGATCGCTCCAGCCTG
>SMTZ1_10008344_pt1 | contig 17477 bp, 13 predicted proteins | sample DeeMarSWOR136_30_FD_25667 | JGI IMG/M metagenome (IMG submission 25667)
TGCCGTTCAGCTTGCCAAATCAGATAGAAAGAAGACCTATACTGGGGACCCTCACGATATGGTCATGGCACACATCTACTTAGGTCTGTTGAGCATGGAGTTAGGTGACATAGAGGCTGCGGAAATTGAGTTCAAGAAAGCACTGGAGTCTGACAGAGGAAAAGAGGAAAAATATGAAGGGGATGTGTGCCTGGCACATTATTTTCTTGGACAAATTTACAAGGAAAAAGGCGAATTAGACAATGCTAAGGTTGCCTTTAGAAATGTCACTGAGTATAACCCTGATTTCCCATACGCGTGGTATGAGCTAGCAGATATTGTAAGGGAAGAGCATCTCTTTGAAGAATCTGAGAAACTTTTCCAGAACTACTTAGAAAAAGATAAGTACCGCTCACTAGGACAAAGTTTGGAACACGATGACAACCTGGGTGATTTGACGGTTGTGTTGTGTTTAGGAAAGGGTCCTATGAAGAAAGCTGATCCGTTTCTTGGTGCTTTTAGTCGAGTGACACCGACAAAGTATAAGGAGAAACGCGCGGAAATCAGTTTAAGCGAAGGGATTCTGGGCACAACCTATCAGATAGACGACGTTACCTTCCAGGCAAAGACGAGCGGTGGATTTGGCGGACAATTGGCGCGGAAAACGGCGCAAGTTGTGACTCAAGAGGCATTAAAGCAAGTCCCTGGTGTTGGTCTTTTCTCGGGTTTACTCTTAGGTGGGTCTGGAGCCGATGTCAGATACTGGTACACCCTTCCAGGCGAATTTCAGATTTTTAGGGGTTTCATCGCACCGGGTAATTATAATCTCGAGCTAAAATTCTATGATGAAAAGGATAAAGAGCTGAAGGGTTACCGTCAAGTCTGGTATTATATTTCGGTAAGAAAAGGACAACCCAGTATTCTAATCTTAAGATCTATGCTGGGATTGCAAAAGACCTGACGTAAATCTCATACATGGAAGGGAGAGTGGTATGCAAAGGACAAATCGAATGCCCATCTTCTTGATCTTTTTGCTTCTTGTTATTACCTCAGTTATCTTCTACTGCTCCACCACGGGCACGTTTATTAACACAAAATCTATTCATGCACCTCCGATTCAATACTGTAATGACGCAACCGGACATATCCCGGGAAGTAAACCGTGGATCTTAGGTGGAACCTGCTGTTGCACCCCCTCTGCGGAACTGATGGAGCAGTACCACAAGGATGGAATCGCGCTTGACCTTACATATGAAGACTTGGTTAGAATGTACCGGGAGGCTGGCATTACTACAGATCTGGATCACAAAGGGTGTAACAATATGTGTGATCATGGCCCGCACGTGGTCAAGGGCGGAAAGTGCATGTGTACGCCCACGCCTGGAACCAAGAACTTTGAAGAGGTAGTCTCTGGAGTATTTGAAACGGTGGACAAATAGAACTTCGGAGCAGATTTTGCGGAGGAAGAATGATGAGGAGTATCTCTTATTCAGTGTTATTATGTATGATATTTATTACCTTCATTCTCAATTCAGCATGTATGTTCACTGCCACCCAGGTTAAAAGAACCCCAATAGAACTCACTCATCCTGTTGTATACAAGGAGTTGTCTTTGAAGCCACAGGTCGGTGTCCTAAAAACTGAAGATGATATTGTGAATGGGCTTTTGCAAGCTAAGGTTATATTAAAGAACATGGTCAATTGGACAGTTAACTGTGAAGTAAAAGTTAAATTCAGAGACAAGGATGGATTCGATTTAGAAGATCCCTGGGGATGGTTTCCTCTGACGCTAGAATCAAGCGAGTTGAAAACATTCACTCGAATTGCCCCTTCGCCAGAGGCGGTTAATTACACGGTGATTATCCAGAAAGCAAGTATTGATAGGTAATAAAAAACAATTCTTCAAGTCGCTTGTGCTCTCGAGGGTTGCCAAGCACGAAACAATTTCCTTGACGATTGAGCTTGAAAAATTTCACCTGTTAGGATGGGGTTGGACCCCCGCCTTTTCTTACAGACAGAGGCATAATCCCTGTCCGAACTGAGAACACATTCGCAACAGATTTAACTGATTAAACAAATCTTTCATACCGTTTCCCATTCTATCTGTTCCATCCTTTCGTCTCTTGGGAAGAATAACTCAAGCATGTTACCATAAAGTCTCCAATCTTATTCTTGCCGCCTTCGTGTCAACTTTATTTTGATCTTGATATAATTTAGTTACATATTCAGCCGAAAGAAAGTAATTTTCAAAAAATCTTATCTTTTCCTGAACGTGAAAACTGAAATATCCATCTGAAGATTTGGAGAAATCAGAGTCATTATATTTTAGCCACAAGGTAAAATCAAAAGGCAAAATCATCTGGGTTCTTGCCTTCAATTGGAAATCTCCGTAGTTCTTTTTCTCCCTGGTTTTGTAATTTGTGATGAATCTTAAATCAAAATCTTTTCTGGGCGACAAAAACAGATTCACGGAGGAAACCTTCCGGTCAATTCCCACACTTTCCAGATCGTAATCTGTCCAGAGCTGGTAAACCACGAAAGAAAAGCTTTTGGAGATTGAATATCCAAAGCCCACTTTGAATTTCATCTTTTGTGGCGAATCTTTTCTCTCAGTCCATTGGGTATAAGAGAAATTCAAGCTGAGCCTATCGAAAAGTGTATATCGGGATTTGAAGAATACCCCTCCTTCCCCTGCCTGCCTCGAACGGTAATTGTAGTCTATTTCCTCCAAATATATGCTCTCGTAATCCGGATTGGACAAACCTCCTCCGAAGGGATGAACGAAACCATCATCATAGTTCCACCAGGAGAAATCGACTCGATAAGGTTTGCGCAACGAATAAAAATCCAATGCCCGCCCACTCTTTTTGTTGGACAGCAGTGCATACTCACCGGACATGTGAATCGATTTCAGTCTCCAATCAAAATGCAGGCTTCTGCAATCATCTCCAAAAGTGCCTTTGTTTTCGATGTTCTTAAGTTTCCCTTCCGAAACACACAAGCCCATCTTGATTCCCTTAGCAAGAACATTCACGTCGAAAGCTGCGATCTGATCCTCAATCCGTTCCCGTTTGTTTTTAGAATAGAAAACCAAAACCGAGAAAAAATCGAGCCTCGATTCTGTGTAAATCCCGTTATATCTGCCCAGGGTGGGATAAAGAAAAGAATCTTTTGATTTCAAATCTGATGAACTGCTGTATTCAAAATGAGGATGATAATAACCGACATTCAAGCCCAGCCCGATCTTCTTGTCAAAATTGCCCACTATCACTTGAGTCGAGTATTTGGGATAAAAGATGTTCAAAGATCTTTTTCTTATTCGAAAATCCTGGTCTGTTTTCTGATCCGCATCCATTTGCCAGATGAAATTTCTTTTATTTGCAATTTCCAATTTGAAGTAGCTATCAGTTTTGTCCTCATTTTGAAATTCTTCATAGAATCTCCAGATGAACTTACCGGAAAGACCAAGTCTTCTCTTGGGGCTTTCACTCAGAAAAGGATCCGTTCTCTGATTCAACAGGATATCCTCTTTTTTTTCATCTTTAACTTGAGAAATATCCCCAGTGGAGACACCAGGCAGAAAGATGAGTCTGTCCGCCTCATCAGTGGTAGGTATGACTTTGGCTTGAATCAAATCCAGAAGCTCCAGATACAGGTCCAGGGTCAAAGCCCCTGACTCCAAACCTTCCCGCAGGTCCTCTTCGGTTTCATATATTTCTGAAGTGATCTGTTGTGCTTTTGCAGGGAAAGTCAAAATAGAGGTTAGACAGACAAAGAAAAGAACAAAACAGGCGATTCTGAAAAGCATCAAAGTTACGCCTCACAACTTATGAACCGATACAAACGCAGGAAATAACTTTAAACACTCCCTCGCCCCAATCCCGCCAAACGCAGACGACTCCACAAATTCCACCTCCCTTAATGGGAGGGGGTGAGGGGGAGGGTGATTAGTCAATTTGCTTAATTGGTTTGCTATAATTTCTGGTAAGTCGGGCCATTCAGCACATGTCCTTTGTTATCCGAAGTGGTCATACCTAAGCCTTAGTTTGTGTGCGAAGGACCCTACATGTCCATATCAGCCGAAAAGGCTTAGAATCTTTTTATTGAGATTCTTCCATAAAAGCGCATCCAGAAGAACGTTATACAGCCAGTGAGGAATGATAATGGGCCAGATGGATCCGATTCTCAAAGCAATGGCTGCCACACCAACACCCCAGATAACGGTGCCGATCATTTCAGGAACAGGTTTTCCGTAGTGCCATGTGGTATAAGCTAACATTTGAATCAAAATCGAATAAATACCGAAGCGCTGGATAGAAATCTGCTTCTTGTTCTCTGACTCATGTACTGTTCTTATGGAATTAAGCCCAAATAAAAGATATCCCCGGAAAGCGAACTCTATGGTTATAAAAAACAGCAAATATAAAATCTCGTAAATGATGAATTCCCACCAACGGGTTATTGTCCAGATCACGTCTCCATCAACTCGTTGTGCGAATAATGGGTATTCTTGCTGCATCCCCTTATCAAAAGAAGCGATAAAGACGAAAATAGAAGTTATCCCCAATAATGTAAAGAAGGCCACCCTGGCTTTCCGCCTCTGATCCCTTTTGGGGAGTCCCAGTCCGAAATCCCCGATTCTGGATTTGAATCTGAATTTAATAATGAAGCAGGGAATGACAACCACCAACAGGAAACCCACGATAAACGAAACAAGCTGTTTTCCCCAGGGTAGATTAAAAGTGATCTTTTGGGTCCAGCCTCCACCGAACAAGCTGGTCAATATGGACATGTTGCCGTGAAAGCCCCAAAACAGCAGCAAAATAAAGCTTGACCACAAGATGATTGAAGCTTTGTCTTTGAGTTTCTTTACTGTGGTCCAGATAATAAGTAGAATGTCAACGGTAGTGAATTGACCTTCTTCGATTTGTCGCACCTTTTCTGGACTGGTATCTACTTTCAATCTCATCATGTTCCTCCTCAAGAGAAAGCTATTTTCTCCTCTGATAAAGTTTGTTGAAAAATCGAAAAAGCTTAAATATGCTATAAATCCTTTTTGTGATCCACACGCCAAATCGGCAGAAGATGTTCTTAGGAGGGAAGAGGTTATAATCTATGACTTCTGCTGCTGGTTTTAGGTTTACGAAAGCCCAAGCAATGTATACTTCCTCGAGCACGTCGATGCTTTCAACAATCTTGTCGGAGATATTCTCCCACGGGCCTAACTGGCTGAACTGCGTGCCTTCATCACCTTTGACCACATATTGAGGATAATCTCCGTCATACAGCTGATCAACAGCTTTTTTCAGAAACTTAGATTTTTGGGGATCCAAACCAGCTCTTTTGAATACCTCCATGTCAACGGCAACAACATTATTGCCACCGAACAACATCTTAAGCTCTCGAGGACGGGCGATCTTGTAACCCTGGAAACCATCGGATCCAATCCAGGCGTCAACGAAGGAGAAATGAACTGGAAAATTGAGGAGCAACCGCGCGGTAACGTCAAATATTTCGTTTCTGATATGATATTTGCATACTTTGTCTGTCCGGGGAAAACATCCGTAGACATTTTTCACACCTAAGGTCATCCAGTCGCTCTCGTGGGATTTGCATTTTGCAAAGGTGATTCTAAAATCAGCCTCCTGCCAGGTTTTGCCAGCTCTATCCTTCCACTTTCTTGTCTTCCCCTTTTCGTCCTTATAGACATATTTAAAGGGAAAGGATTCGTGGGTTAAGTCAACTATTTTATATCTGCCTTTGGGTTCATAACCGATTTTTTCAGCAACAAATTTGACATTATGATTTTTTAGCATTCTCCCCACATCGTTTTGTGCTTCACATACTAAAATGTCGCTAAATCCCAACCTCAGGATATGATCTACCAGATACTCCACTAATTCTTTGTCAGTGACGGTCGCCTCGTGTCCTTTGGGATTGATGAAAACCATCATATTAGGCTTGATCACAACTTTGAATTCGCTTTTATCTTTCTGAGAACTTCCCCACGCCTGCAAAAGGACCTCATCGAACTTGGTCAAATCAAGAAGAGTTTTAAAAGAAGAAACTTTTTCGGTGCCTCTTGTGACGCCAACAATATTTTGCACGATATGTCCCCTTTCTCGTATTTTGATCTTTTTTTGTTAAGATAGCTGATGAATACTGGATTGGCGAAAAAGGTTTCGCCAAAGCTTCCCATTTAACTCCGAAGGTCAAAGCCTCCGCATTATCACATATACACTTCGGTTTTTATCTTTGCTTGGAGCGTTTTCACATAATCGTGTGCGAAGTAAATCCATGCTGAGGGTCGTAGGTAAATACTGCCGCTCCACAAAACTGACGCTGTCCTCCCTTGGGCTGTCGCCACAGCCATCCGCCCGTGTTGTAAAGCGTCACCTGGGTCTCCCCGATTTCCTGCGTTGGCGCTTCGGCATCGTTCCACTTTATCGGCCGATGTGTGTGCCCGAAGATCACTTTGTGTGGCTTGGGTATGTTCAATCCATGCTCTTGGTTTAATTTACTTATCTCCACCCAGCTCGCCTCATAGAAATTGCGGAATCGATCCTGTACCTCCTTCTTGACTATAAAATCTTCACTATAGCGGGTGTCTTTGAATCCTTTGAGCTTCTTGAGTATCTTTTTCCTCAGATACTTGGAGCCAAGATCGATGCCCCATTCTCTTGGATCGTAGAACCTATAAGGCGTTAACTTATCGATCTCATCGTCCAAACGATTAAGATATTTTTCAACTCTGTCAAGCTCTTGATCCTTGACCTCACGTTGTACTTTGCGAACCACGCCGGTCAGTGGCCCCGCCTGACCTATTCCGGAACACGCAATCTGACAAGGGGGAAAGTTGATGGCCACCAGCTCCCAGAGGTCAAGCGCATCGCCAGTTCTCAAGTCTTTTTGTCCAATCTTCATCACCCATTCGCCCATCATTGACCAATAGGCTTCAAGATAGTGACCGTGCGTCAGAAGAACCGATTCTTTGTCGGTGACAAAATAAAGGTTGGGATAGGCAAAATAGAAATTCGTCTCTTCCTTAGGGTCATCCCCTGATTTAGTGATGTAGTTTAAAAATATCTTTTCCCCAATCACCTCCTCTGGATTAACAACATCGGTGACCCCGGGCAGTTGAAACCCTCTGTTTTTCCTGTCCTTGCGATCTTCGATAAATCCCGGCACCGACCAGCGGAACTGCCTTGCTGGCCGTCCCTTGCCTACCTGGTAAATAATGTTGATCTGATGCTCCACGGTGTGCCACATGTTTGGCGATCTTGTCCTGCTTGATTAGGTGAAAAAACGCCTTAGCAACTTTGTAGGCGTTGGCATAACCGACGATCGAGAAGTCGATGATATCGCCGAGCAGGATCAGGTAATCATTGTTCTGCCCTGCTTTTTCAAAAAAAGCGTTATACTTTTTGCCTCTTTTCAGGGTTTGGTGCTCCATCAGCGCTTCGTGATCGACGAGAGTACACATTGGATCACCAAAATGTGTGTCTGAAATCATTACAATTCGCATGGAATCTACCTCCTTTAAACCTGAATTTTTACCAAGAAACAAGCGTCAACATGGACCAGTCGAACAGTGCTTCAAAATGGCCTCCCTTGGTAATCATTGATGTACTTCCAAGATACAATAAGCCCTTATGATGGGTTACCTCATTAGCCTAATTTGGGAAATGGAAACTAAGTTGTCAAGAAAAAAATCAGGTAGTTTGCGTCCACTGATGCGGTATGATGGCCTATTCTTTGAATTATGAGTGGGTGAGAAGCTTCAAAAGGACTTGTGGTGTTGTCCCTTGAGTAAGGGCCAGCCCCGCCAAAGGCGGGGCTACCCATTTTAATAATCTCCTTGAAATCAATGAGTTGTCAACTTCCTCAGCAGATCTGAATATCCACAAAGCCGAAAATTCTTGAAAACACAAAGCTTTTTCCTTTCCTCACTTCTCACCCCTCGGTATTAGACATCCATCTCACCCCCTGATAAATGCCCATGACTTTGGACGCATCCAATTAGGGAATGGGAACTAGCTATCTCAATAGAAATATGTTTTCCCTCAAACAGGTAAGATTCGCTCAAGGGAATGTATCCGATCGTTTGGGGAAGAAAAAAGCAAATTCAGACAGGAACCAGTCTTTACGAGCTGAAAGCAATAGGAGATCAACCTGACGACCATTCAATCGGTCCTGCAACAAAACGCTTTTTGAGATTGCCGAGTACGTATGACCAGGCTTTGTAAAAATAATCGTATAGCTTGTCCCACTCTTCTCCCTTGCCCCAGCCAAGCTGCGATACTACGACCTTCACCTGCCCTGGCCCAACTTCCTCAAACTGTAAGACCACTATGGTATGCTTGTTGCGTAGCTCCCCAAACTCCGGCGGGGCGTTCCAGTCAAAAGACAACATCTCCATGGGCAGATAACTCAGCACCCGACAGTACTCCGATCCACGCAAACCGTATGGTTTCTCAAGATCAAAGTAGATCTCATACGAACCGCCAACAGCAAGCTCAACCTTTGCATCGCTGGAGAAAAAGGTCTTTACGCCTTGCGTGGTTGTCCACGCCTTCCACACCCCCTCAAGCGAGGCAGGAACAATTATTTCCAGACGCAGGATTTTGTCTGACTGATCCTTCACATAGCGATCAGAAGGCTCACTCTCGAATTGTCTCATCCTCTTCTGCTCTTTATTTAAAGTTAATGTTGTCTCAATAGTTCGCAGATCCGCCCGGTGGTGCGAAAAGATAGAAAATAGAACTTAACAGATTAATCTCTGGTTTGGCGCCACATTGCTGACCAGCTACAATGGGAACCTGGATTGAATGTTTATCGTTTGAAACTGAACTTGATAGCATTTTGGTCACAGGCTTTCAGACATTCACCACATGAAGTGCAGTCAGGCACAACTTTTGTTTTTTCGTCAATCAGCTTGGCGATAGTCGGACAAGGGCTGGCTTCGACACAGGTCAGGCACTTGGTGCAGGCGGAATGATCGACCCTGACTCTTCCCGGCGCAATCCTCTCAAAAAGCCAGGTCAATGCTCCGACAGGACAGACAGCATAACAGAACGGCCGATATAGAATCAGGCTTGATATTATCAGAACAGCGAACATGACGACAAAGAGCGTGTCGATATTCCAGTGCAACAACTCGAAGAAGTTTATCGGATCATAAAGGTTGTAGGCGGAGAAGCCAGTCCAGATCCGGCTGGTAAAGTCGGCTTCTACGTTCTTCGCCAGCAGGGCGATCTGCTCACGCGCCATAAAAAAGGTGAGGATGAACATCAGAAGCAGAGCCATCCGGATCGAGTTGAAGGCGGTGAAGTTAAACTGTTTCCAGCGAAACCTGAAGGGAATTTTGTTTATCAGTTCCTGAAGAGCCCCCAGGGGGCACACCCAGCCGCAGAAAAGTTTTCTACCTAAAAGGCTCGGTATGAACATGGCCAGGATTATGGCGGTGAAGGCCGGAAAAAATTCCCCCGCAGTGATTTTGAACATAAACAGCTTCGTCACTCCACACATGGGGCTGGGGTGAAGCGGAAAAACGTAGTCAAGGCCAAACAATATAAATGCAACGGCCATCATTCCGATTCGAATCCAACGATTCACCCACCGGTCGAACAGAAGTGTCAAGCCGGCGGCAATCATAATTAAGAATGCGAAATACTTGAGGGTCAGAAGAAAATCCAGCACTCCCGGCATCTTTCTTTCTGGCTTCTTCTTTGGTTGCTCTTCTGAGCCAGCGACTGTCTCCTCTTCTCCTTTCGCTTCGGATTCCTGTTCACCGGAGTCCTCCTTCATCTGGGCTGCGTTAGTCGTTTCAGCCTGGGCGATGTCCACGGCGGCCCGCTCCGGAACAGCTTCGGCCAGTGCCGGAAAAGCAAAAACGATAAGGGCCAGAAGGCAAAACAATGATGCGCGCATGATTCTCCTTTCTATTGAATGAATACAAAATCACCCTCATTTTGTCAAGCAAGTTTGCTGGGTGCACCAACCATCCCTCTGCATTAAGTCTACATCCAGAATTATTACGTATGAAACTTCTTCAGATATGGTTCTGCAGAAAGTTTAACTTATTCAGTCTCGGTTACTTTAGCCTGGATACTTACCGGAAATATAATCTTTCAGATAACGGTTCTCCACTTTACACTGTCCACGCAGCACGTCTACCACATCGCCTATGGAAATTATCCCCTCTAATTTCTTATTTGCGATTATGGGAAGATGTCTTATCCGATTCAGGGTCATGATATTTTCCACGTAATCCAAATCGTCATCCGGAGATGCTACGATCAGATTCTTGGTCATCACATCTTTTATTTTTATTTCCCCGAACGATTCGAGACACCGATTGGACTGCTTCAATATGTCTCTCTCTGTAATAATGCCGACCACGGCATCCTTTTCATCCAAAACCAGCAAGGATCCGATGTTTTTTTCCACCAAAGCTTTTACCGCGTCGCATATGGTTTTCTCTGCTCCGATTGTAGCCACCTCAGTTCCCTTTTCTTTCAAGATATCTCTTACCTTCATGATTTTTGCCTCCGGTGCTTTCATTGACAACTAAGTATCGACACGTTTTGTATCAACTTCTAATTCACTTGCTCCCATTTCTCTTAAATTTTGCGAAAGCTTAGTTCAAATCCACTACCGTCTCTTTAAAGCGAATACCTTTTTTCTTTAAACCCTCCATTATGAATCGGTAGCATTCATGATCTTGACCGATAAACTCTGGTGGGCACATTCCTATGTGACTGAATTTTCTGTTAGCCAGAAGACGCACAACGGTTGAGCAGGTGTATCCGGTGGTCCGGGCCATGGAGGTGGTTTTTGTTTTCCTATCATAAGTGTCCAGAAGACCGAACAAAAAGCGTTTTCGTTTACCGGTTTTCTTTCCCTCCACCACAATCCGCATCACGGTAAAATCCTCCTCTCCCTCTTTCGGTTTCCATAAGGGGAACAAAAGCTCAGAGGTCAAATTCAACGGTCGCACAATAGCCCCCTCTGACAATGATACGGGTTCCTTTTTGAAAAAACCGGTTTCCCGCAACATCCTCATCCGCTCCGCATGTCCCGGAAATCTTATGGTTTTCTCCTTCATAAAAGGAACTTTCATAGTACGGATCAGCGTTCTCAAACCATCGGTATTAAATGCCTCCAGAGTTCCCACATTGGGAAAATCCAAAAGCTCCACCTCGGAAAGGGCGGGTTTGGTGATCACTTCTTTGTTTTCCACCAATCGCGCAGGACGGACATATTCCTCTAACACATCCGATGGAGAAAAGGTGGCCTTATATTCGTAGGGCCAGGTTCGGACTCGGGGCAACCCTCCCACGTAACACTCAAATCGTTCCGTCTGATCCAGAATGCTTGTCATGTAGCCCAAGATAAGGTTACTCAAACCTGGAGCCAATCCACAATCAATCACCGCAGTTATTTTCTTTTCCCTTGCTAATTGATCTAACTCAAAGGGATCTTCGGGAAAAAAGGATATATCCACTAAGGTCTTGCCCGACTTAATCACCGTCTTCAAAGTAGAAAAGCCCATATGTCCAGGAAGTGCGTTTACTACCAGATCATAATCCTTAACCAGCTTGGATACTGTGGAAGAGTTGGAGAGATCCGCTCTTAGTGCCTTAATCTCCGATTCGCCTTTCAATCCCTCCAAGGTCTCCTGATCAATGTCTGCAGCAGTTATCTCCCACTCTTTGTCCGAAGCCAAATCTCCAGTTATGGCTCTTCCCACCAAACCTGCTCCCAACACAATTATTCTCATTCCATCTCCTTGCCTGAGCTAATCTTTCATTCCCGCTGTTCCAAAAGATCCTCTCGGCTGCCAATGATCAAGCTACAGACTTCGTTAGCCATCTCCTCGATGGCTTTGCCGGTGATGTCAATTAAGGACCACTTGGGATTCTTTCGGAAGATCTCATGGCTGTATTTCAGTTCATCTTTCACATGTTTTGCATCGCCATAGTTTATATCCGCGTGAGCTAACTGAGCCAGCCGGGTTTGACGCAGACTTACCAAGAGATCCGGTTTGACAGTTAGTCCCACGATCTTCTTTTGGTGAATTTTGAAAAGCTCGGTAGGGGGATCCAATCCTAAAACAATCGGGATGTTGGCCACCAGCAAGCCCATGTTGTAAGCCAGATACATGCTCAAAGGAGTTTTTGATGTTCGAGAAACACCGGTTATTACCACGTCCGCTCTGCGCAAATCCTCTAATCTTTGACCATCGTCATGCTTGACCGCAAACCCCACCGCATCAATCCTTTTAAAATAATGATGATCTAATTTATCAAGCAAGCCGGGCTTGGCTTCAGGAGAGGAGGCAAGGAAGTTGCTTAAGGAGGTTAACAGAGGTCCCAGAAGATCAACCGTGGGCACATTATACTCGTTGCTTCTGGTGGCGATCTCATTGCGTAATTTTGTAGAAACCAAAGTGTAGGCGACAAGTCCTTTATGTTTGGAGGCTCTTTCAATGATATCCTTTATCTGCCCCTTTGTTCGGACGTCCGGGATGCGCTCCACTATCACGTTTTCTTGTTCAAATTGAACTAAAGAAGCCTGTAGTACCCTTTCTGCTGTGGAGCCAGACCCATCGGAAATAACCCATATATATTTGGCTTGTATATTGGAAGACTTCATTACAATCTCCTGAAAGAAAATCTCTGCAAAATTAAATGAGGGAAGGTCCTGCTGGAGTGTCAAGCTTTAGCTTGACCTGAAGCCTCCGGAGAAACAAGAGGATTTACCTGTTTCACCTGAAGGTGAACACTCCAGTTTTTCTCTCTCACATTTATGATCTATCGAGCTGGCTTCCCCAGGCTTGTCCTACCATCATTTCTGGGTTAAGAAAATGCTAAACTCATGTAATTCTCTCTCGACTTTTGGGATATCGTAATATCAGTCCAACCGAATGATACATAACGTAGAATTCCACAGCAAAAGGTAAAAATCCCAAGTAGCCGATCACCGGCATCTCAAATATTTTTAAGTTTTCTAAAATTGGTACAGTATAAATCCATTTAGCAAGAGCCCAATAGTTCCAGAATTCCCACAAAAGACCACAGGCCAATCCAGAAAGTAGCAACGAAAGCAGAACATTCAATTTTCCTCTTTCTAAATCCCTGCACAGAGATTTTGTCCCGGAGAAATAATTGATAGGGTCCAACAGAAATATGAAACCCAACCAAACTGGCGCAGCAAGGTACCTGGAAGGGAATGCTATAGGAATAGTTAGCATGATAGCCCCCAAGCCAATGGATGCTTTCAAAACCTTTGGAGAGATGCTTCTTTCACCGATTTTTATCTTGTCAAAGATATGCAACGCCCTGAAAAGTTCAGCCGTCTCCAATATGGCGGGCCAGATGGTGGCAAATGACCAGCTATAACCAATCAGCCTTATCCACAGCTTCGGAAGATTGATATAGTGCCAGTTGTCCAGAAACAGGTTGTAGAACTCGAAGACCAACCACAAAGCCACCGATACGGGAAGCATCACAAAGAATTCTTTTCTTCGATTATAGATAAGCGATTCCCCCTGAAGCTTCAGTATCAGATTATCCACAAAAAGGATATAGCCCGTCCATACCAGGGGAGTGAAGAAGATCATCACCGGCTTCACCTTGAGAAAAAGCAAAAGCTCAGCGATCATGATTACAAAAAGCCCAATCAATCCATAAGGCTTAAAAGAACCTTTGCTTTTCTGAGAATTAGTCTTCTTGATTTGAAGAGAATCTGTTTTAACAGAAGTGTCCATTTCTCAAAAGTCCTCACCCCCTGCCTCCCTCTCCATAAATGGAGAGGGGGAATAGCTGACCGTAGGTCGGGCTGTCGGAACATAAGTGTGCATTCATACGAACTGCCCGACACTGATGAGTGCCGAACGCATAGATGCTGGGTAGCTCAGCTACGGGTCGCTACCCGAAGTATAATTTTTTGAGCGGTCTTTGTCAACTCAAACTTTCCAAGAGAGTGAAGACACCACAACCACACAAAACGATCAAAAGAAGTCGGGAAAAGTCGAAAAATGCTTGACAAACAAGGGGTATTCTCTTATATTAAATATAGAAAGACTCATCAAAAGAGGCTAGGATGAAAAAAATCTTTGGCATAGCTCTACTGGTATCGGTTTTTTGGACAGTCAACCTAACAATGGCGGAAGATGCTGTCCAACAAACAATTACCGTCCGCATTGACGCGATCAATGAAGTTTCTCTCAATGGAGAGTTGAATACGTTAGTCATAGGTTCTCAAAAGGGAAGTGCTGCCAATAGCGCTAGCTGGGCTGTTACCACTAATGAAACTAACAAAAGATTAGTTGGAAGCATTGATGCTGATATGCCACCTGGTGTTAGGTTATACATAGAACTGGAAGCCCCGAACAAAGCTTTTAGTAATGGCCCTGTTGTTTTAACGACTACTCCTCAGGATTTAGTAACCGGAATTAGTAGAGTAGCAGAAGATAACCTAAAAGTAGTCTATACCTTATCTGCCGAGACTGATACTTGTGTAAAACAGTGGCAAAGGGTTTTAACCCTTACTTTGACCGATGGTTTTTGAGAATGTTCGTTTTTTGAACAAGACCATAGGTCAGTCTGTCGCAAGATACGTATGCATTCATACGAACTGCCCAACATTCTGTAGGTCAACCATGACCGCCCTTCGACAAGCTCAGGGTGGTGAGCAAAGCCGAACCAAAGGGCTGGTTGACAATTCCTTTGATCTGTCAAGCAAGCTCCGCCATCCATCTCCTCTGTTTCATCTTCATTTATCTCCAGTTTAAAGGTTGTCTCTGCTCATCCAGAGAACCTAACCTCTACACCTTTGGTGTGTCCACTACTTTTGGGTCTCAGTATAAGTATTCCTTATGAATTTCCATACCAACGTAATGCATCTGCACCTTCTTTGGCTTTTGGCTCAAAATCATATATAACAGTATGATTTCAAACCAAGGAGGTTGCCTTTCGTAGAATTACTTTTGGATCACAATATCTATCCTATTGGCACAAACAAACATATCTGCATTCGCCCATGATTTGGAAATCCATCTTTGGTTAGTCAAGATTTATTTTGAAAACAGATGACGAGCCCTAAAAATAATAAGAGAGCCTTAGAAGGGTGCGGGAGAGGGTTGGGGTAAGGTGACCGAGCTACGGGAAATCAATGAGTTACACTCCCCGCAAGCAGAGTCCCCAGCCTGCAAACGAGGTTTTTCAGAATCTTAGTGAAAAAACTTGACAAAGCGGATAAAGGAAGTTATATTTAGAACAGGTGAAGTATGACTGTTTTTCTCTCTTTTGTTCGTCCTCTTCGTAGTGGGGTGAGGTGTGGTTAGTTTATCCATTATGAATTAAATCTCCTTATTTGGAGGAATTATGAAAAGAATCCTACAAGTTTTTCTTATTTGCGGGCTTATGGTAATGGCAGTGCCTTGCTTTGTATCTGCCATCAATCTTTCCAAAGGCATAATACTCGATGTGCCTGAGGAAAAATTAGAATCGCAGTTTGGGAAAATACCTATGTCCCAACTTACTCGCCAGGACAGTATTGCGATAGCCTCGTATCGTTTTGACGGCGACACTCTCAAGTTGTTAGCCATCATGGTTGAGTGGGACAATCGGCTTGGCACCTACTCCAAAGAGACTTTTGACAGCCTGCTTTTTTCCCGAGATTTCCTTCCGGGAGGGTCTGTTGCCGACTATTTTCATGAGGTTTCCTACGGGCAGGTGGCTATAGTCGGAGAGGTAAGAGATTGGTATAATGCCGGATGGTATACTGGCTGGTTTGATTTTGAAACATTATTTGAAGAACTGGATCCAGTCATAGACTACTCGCAGTTTGATGGCAACAATGATGGTGACGTCGACGCTGCTGTTTTCATCCGTTCAGGTAACGGTGAGGAAGATTCTCAAGATCCCAATGATATCTGGTCGTATGCTTATATTTACTCTCCCGGTCATGGCCCAGGACCTTTCGATGGTGTTTATATCTCAAGGTGGAACACCTCTCCGGAGACCCAGCCATTGCATGATTCTCTTTATCCTCCAGGTTTTTCGGGGGTTGACACATTGAATAAAATACGTGTTTTTGCCCATGAGTTAACACATTGCATGGGATTACCCGACCTGTATGACTATGATGATAAGCTGGATACCACAACATATTTCACGCCTGGTGACTACAACGATCATCCGTTTGTGGACTGGTGCCTTATGGGATATTATGGATACGGTTACCTCTCAATTGGTTCGCAGCTGCCGTCTCACCTTTGCGGATGGAGTAAGAAAGAAATGGGATGGATTGATCCCATAGTGTTGACCGCAGGGACTTATAACGACCTTGTAATATACAATATCGAGACGACCAATGACAGCTCCCTGTACCTGCTTCCAATAACTCCGGCTGAGGGGGAATATTTTCTTCTAGAATACCGCAATCCCGGCTCCACAGCTAAGTTCGATAAAATAGATTCCGACTTCAGTTGCTATTTCTGGCCTGCTTTGACCTATGGAGGTGATTCTCTGGATAGGGGTTTGCTGATTACGCACGTTCATGACTCGTTGGGCGCAGACTGGTGGAGGATAAATAACGGGACGCCAGATCATCCCCACTACACGGTTGTAGTTGAAGATGCAGGATATAATCCGTCCATGGATGCTTACAGCAATCCTGAGGGGTGGGTTACCGACAGCGCCCAATGGTGGTACCCTTATGAGACCAGGAAGGCAGCGCCTTTTTCCCACGATGTTTCAGGCCAAGAAATCTTTAGCCCATCCACCTATCCTAACAGTGATGGTTATTTCGGTCCTTCAGGGATAGTGGTTAGAGTGGATTCCATTGTTGATGATAAGCTCTATGCCTATATTCATATCCCCAGCGGGACATGCGGGATATCTGTGCAGCCTCTGGACCCTACTGATTGGTGTAATCCACCGCTCAAGGTTTCGCCAGACCCTGGATTCAGGGTGATCACGCTCAGAGTTGAGGGTCTTATTGGAGGAATGGGTGGAGATTATCAGGTGACGAGTGATCATCCAAAAGTCAGCTGTGTCAGCAACTGCACAGGTTATCTTGCGTCCGGGGAATCGAGGGAGGTGGAGATGTTGATAGATTGTCAGGGCACAGAGGAGTTCATCAACGCTAACGCGCTCGTCCACGGGTGTATTGGTACTGCAAATGATACCACCATTGAGCTTAAGCTGCATGCGGTTTGCAGTGATGATTATTATGAGTGTCCCCGCGATCCAGCCACCTATATCGAAAAGGACAACAGCAAGCTCAAGGCTAAGTTCTGGGCTAACTGCGAACAAAGGGTATGGGATAAGAGGATTTATCCTGAGCATAAGCAGCAGGTAATCTTCACCGCCAGCTCAATTGTGCCCACCAGCTGGCAGGGAGATACCATTGTTGGCAGGCAGGATTACAGCGATATTTTGACCGGAGCAAGAGACAACATAAACCATGTTGTTGGTATAGATCCGGCT
>SMTZ1_10002813_pt1 | contig 17476 bp, 18 predicted proteins | sample DeeMarSWOR136_30_FD_25667 | JGI IMG/M metagenome (IMG submission 25667)
CTCATCCCGGCAGCTCGTCTCATGATGGGTACCGTCATCTTTCTGTTATTTTATCTGCTTCTGTCCATAATTTTAAGCTCTTTTATTGGAATATTGAAAGCATTAATACTCATTGTTTTTTTTATAATAGGTGGTTATTTAAGCTTATGGTATTGGGAGGCATTTAAAGAATTTGGAAATATATTTCGGAAAATGTATTTATGGTTTAAAAACAAGGATAAAATTAAAGACTTGATTGAAAAAAGGAATGATTTCATTAATCGAATCAACGATTTTTTGATTGTGAATAACTAATGAAGCATTGATTCAAACTGGTAGGATAGAATTAAACTCACCCCGGATACAAAATTCTCCATGATAAGAATTATACTCGGTTAGGATTAGTTTTTCAGTTTAAAAGTTAATTGAGATACTGATTCCATCGCTTGGAACGATGGAATCAGTATGAAATTTTAACCCTTAATAAGTATATTTGAATCATTGCGTGGTATGGACATTAAAGATGGTTTGAAGTTATAAAACTTGACTCAAAACTTCAGATGTTGTTATTAAAAAAGAATTAAAACCGTTAAAGAAAGGAAGAGTGTCTATGTTAGAAAATCAAGTTTATGCCTTAAGCAAATTGATTATCAAAATTGGTCTCAGAATTTTCTTTCAAGAGATCCAGGTTCGCAACTTAGAACAGATTCCAGCCGAAGGTCCGCTTATTATTACTTCTAATCACCCCAATGATAAGTTAGACGCGATGATCATTGGTAGAACTGTTCCGCGGAAGATAAACTTTTTGGCAGCCGGATTTCTATTTAAATACAAACTATTAAGCTGGATCATGAAAAGCACCGGCACCATTCCAGTGTATCGAAAAAATGAGCATGCCGATGCTGGCGAACGAAATATCAGGAGCTTTGATTCTTGTTATGAAGTATTGGAAAAAGGAGGGGCAATTGGTGTTTTCCCCGAGGGATTAACTCATTTGGATCGGCAGGTTAAAAAAGTAAAAACCGGTACTGCAAGAATCGCATTTAATGCCGAAGAAAAAAATGATTGGAACATGGGATTGAAAATTGTGCCTGTCGGGCTGAATTTTTATCATCCAACAAAAATGCGGGGCAAGATATTTGTAAATTTCGGGCGACCGATCAGTGTTAACAGTTTTCGTGAAAACTATGAACAGGACTCTGAAAAAGCTGTATACCAATTGACTGACCTCATTCATGACAAGATTCAGCAGCACATTATCCATCTTGATGATGAAACCACACAGCAGTTGTTAGGAGACCTTGAACACATCTATAAAGGAGAATTAATAAAACAGCTTTCAAAGGAACAGGAGGAAATCAGCCCATTTATGGTTAGCCGCAGACTTGCTGATGCAATTCACCACTATTATAAACATGATCCAGCAAAGGTTGCCGAAGCCTGGGGAAAAATTGAAAATTACAAAAATAAATTAAGAATCATGAAAGTTGGGGACACCATGGTTAGAGAGTATCGACACCGTGGAGTGATATTGAGGGGGCTTGGTGCCCTGTTAATTACTGTTGTCGGCATTTTCATTGCGCTATATGGTTGGCTGAATAACCTCCCGGCAATTATTGCTACACTCATCTTCAGCCAGATAAAAGCCAATCGGCTCACAAAAATTGCGTTGACAAAGCTAACCAGTGGATTGATATTTTTCCCGTTAATGTATATCTTACAAATCTTCATTTTCAGTCGCTTTGTTAATTACCAATGGACGTGGATTTACGCACTGAGTTTACCGATTAGCGGGTATTTTACCCTGTTCTTTTGGGATAAATTTAAAGTTTATAAAAGAGATATTTATCAAGCATACATTCATTTCACCAAGCGTCCTTTGATTCTTATTCTTAAAAAAGAGCGGTTGAAGCTTATTCGATATTTGGATAAGATTAAAGATGAGTATATGGCATTAGAAAAAATTACAAATCCCTAATCTGGGCAAGCCAGAACCAAAAAGTAAAATTGAATCGCTTATTACGCTAATTAGTTTCTGTAGCAAAATTCCCAAAACAAGTTGAATTGTCATGACTGCGCATGCAGGCATCTCCTTCTTTATTTGACCTAAGTATAAGTTTATAAGGGGATTCCTGCATCCGCAGGAATGACATTCGAACAAGCTCAAAATCCGAAAACCTTTTCGTGTCGAGTATAAAATAATCAAAATACAAAACTGGAATAAAGAGAGGTAAATATCCACATGTCATTTAAACCAGAAATGCGCAACTTAATTATCCACGCTGATGATGGGGGGCTTTGTCATTCAGTAAATCGTGCAATTATAAATGCTCTGGAAAAAGAGATAGTTACCAGCACCAGTTTAATGGTGCCATGTCCCGCTTTTAATGAAATCGCCGATTACTTCAGCAATAATCCTAACCATGATGTGGGAATTCATTTCACTTTAACTTGTGGATACACTCATAATCCCTGGCGACCGGTTGCGGGCAAAGATAAAGTGCCCAGCCTGGTCAATTCTGATGGATATTTCTGGCGTACAGTAGAGGAAGTAATTGCAAATGCAAAACTTGAAGATATAGAGACAGAACTCCGCGCTCAAATTGAACATTTCTTAAAAAAAGGACTTAAAGCAACCCATTTTGACTCGCATCGCGGTGTTTTATTTACAGATTTTCGCTATCTTAATGTTTATATTAAATTGGGATTGGAGTATAAAATTCCACCAATGCTTTTAAGACCAACTGAAACTACATTTAAAGAAGCGGAGAGGCAAGGAATTAAAATAGATCCAAAGGAGATTGAAATGTTAGCAGGAATGGGGCTGCCGTTTTTAGAGCAACTGTATATGATAAACGAGAATGATTTGTCATTTGAAAACAGAAAAGATAAGTATATCCAAACCATTAAACAGGCACCAATTGGGGTGAGTCAGATTATTATTCATCCTGGTTATGATGATGATGAATTGAATCGATTAACTTCCGATGGTAAAGACCGAAATGATGATCTGATTATTTTTACTGACTCAAAGATTAAACAAATGATAGAACAACAAAATATAAACCTAATTGGATGGAAACAATTTGCGAAGATATTAGGATTCGGTGGTTGAAGATATGGATTTAAAGTATTTCGTTCTTGTTAATGCATTGTCCACCCAATTATTTATCTTATCAACTGACCAGACCAGATATTTATTTCTGTCAAAAGTTAGAAAGTCGTAAATTGCCGCTGAGAATTCAGGAGTCCTTAAATAACCATATACTTTATGAGGATTTCTACGTCCATTATATTCGTAATTGTTAAACACAATTTTATCCACCGTTCGAATGCGATTCGAATTCTCTTCATAGTCATCGCCTAAATTATAGTTTAAAGCAACCTTATCTTCCAGGTCTGAAAAGTTATACCAGTTTCTAACGATATTTTCTGGAGTCCTTAATTTTGCTTTTTTTATAAGAGTTTGTTTCTGTTCCGATGCGATTTTAGACATAATGATCGGTAAGCCTAACGGAGAACCTATTGTTACAAATGTATCGATTTTTATGTCTGGAACTAACTGATTGAGCACATCGTAAGCGATGATTGAACCCATCGAGTGACCGATTAGCAAAATATTTTTATGTTTATGTTTTTTTATGATACCTGCCAATTGTTTACGTATTACATCCTTAACAAGACTTTCGTTTTTATCGATATTGATACAGGTCTGTGCGAAATATGAATCAAGGTCTTTAAAAAACCGGCGTATGATTAGATCAGATACCGAGGAAAAGTGAATGGACAGATCATCTTTCAGAAAGATTCTGTCGATTTGTTTTTCTAAATAATATAAAATTTTTTGTCTTAGTCTACTGGGTTCTTTTCTATAAAAATCCATGCAAGGTACATAGGGTTCCTTTAAATAGAAAGGACTTTTTTTAAATTTTTCTTTAGGATTTAACGGTTCTGGATGAAGAAAACTTGCCCAATAGACCAATTCAAATCTAAAAAAAAGTCGTGGATGACCAATTGCTCTCAAGCCTTCTTTAATTGACTTCATCCACCATTTCTTCAGAATTTTTTTAGGCGGTTTATTACCAAGCCCGTGAATGCCGATAATTATTTTTGACAATCGATGATATCCTCCATAACGGCAATAATCTACAACCCATTCAGTTCTGCTTTTAACCATTGTGGTCTATCCGTTGTAATTCCATCCACTCCAGCTTCGATTAACTGTTTCGCCTCAACCGGATCATTTACTGTCCAGACGTATAGTTTCAGATTTGCCGTTTTAACTTTTTCAACAAATGATTTGTTGACTGCCTCGCACGCCTTAACATCTATTCCATTGGCGCCTGCCTGGTCTGCCGTTTCTATCATGTAATCGACCGCAGGCTGCCAGCTATTCTTGCTTTTATCTTTATTCATATCAAATATAAGATATATTTCATATTGAGGAAGATGGCTTTTCAAAATTTTCATAGTTTCAAAATCAAAACCGATTAGTTTTACCTGATCTGGTTTCAATCTCGACTTTTTAAGAACAGTTTTAAGTTCAGGCAGAATTTCAGAGCGACACTTGATTTCAATAAATATTGTTTTACCTGTAGGAACGGTTTCTAAAATCTCTTGTAGCGTCGGAATTCTTTCGTGTTTCCATTGCTCACCTTTATATTTACCGATATCAAGTTGTTTAAGTTCTTCAAGAGTTTGATCTTTCACATTCTTAAGTTCACCGTTTATGTCTAATATATAGCTGTTATGGATTACCACCATTGTACCATCTTTTGTGAGATGGACATCAACTTCTAAAGCGTCAACATCTCTTTGCCAGGCTAAGTTTATGGCTGCCAGCGTATTTTCAGGTGCATCATAAGATTCACCGCGATGGGCAATTAATATCATCGTTTTTCTTATTAATATCCAGATAGTTTTTAAAATTCCGGTACTAAAACTTAAACGCAGAGATCGCCAAGAAGACGCGAAACTCGCAGAGGAATCGATCGAAATCATATTCACTTGGAGTCCTCTTTGCTTCTGCTTTGCGTTCTTTGCTACAAAAAAGCTTAGATTGACGCACATGATGGCAGAATTATTTTATCTCACTCCTAACATGCTAACGTAAATACATCATCTTTCGACTCAGCACCATTCCTTCAGCTTCCAATCGATAAATATAAACACCGGAACTAACAGTTTGACCTAAACTATTCGTACCATCCCAATCAACAGATTTTTCACCGGCAGTTTCTACCTGATCTATCAAAGTTTTGATCTCCTCTCCGAGCAAGTTGTAAACTTTAATACTAACCAGGGAAGATTTCGGTAAATGATATTTTATTTTCGTTATTGAATTAAATGGATTGGGAAAGTTTTGGGCAAGTGAATAAGTCTCAGGTGTGCGATTATTTAATCCGATATCTGTTGGTGATGCATCGATAGTTAAACCTTTGATACAAAAATTTGCTGTACCATTCCAACCAGCATCAGAAAAGCTGTAATAATAAAGATCCACCCATTGCAAACCATCGCGATAATAGCTTTCATAAGGTTTAGCAGTCGAATTCACAATCGTTCCCGAATAAGTGGCGCCCAACAGAACCGGTACTTCTGACGTCCTATCAATAGGTTGACCACCATGGGAAAGCTGGAGATAAATATAGAAATCATCATTTTCAAAAAGCTTCACTGGTATATCCAGATCAATGGTGTGAAAACCGGTAAATTCTATGGTGCCTGTTTTTGTGCCAAGTTCGTTTACCAGTTCGCCATTTTGGTATCTGTCGTAAATCTTAACTAAATAGTCCACATCATCAGCCGCAGTAAAAAAACTCACAGACTTGAGTAACTCATTGCCTGAAGCCATGAAAGCGTTAAAGGCTTCGGCATAATCAGTCATCGTATCACGCCAACCGTGATAATCATGGTAATAGACATGATCATAAGCCATTGGCTCGACATTTTGAAAAGAAACAGCACCCATTTCAGGATCGACACAGCAATATTTGTCATAATAGGATATCCAGAAATAGCCGTTTAATCCCCATCCTTCACCCCAGCTATTTTTACAAAGCCAGGCACCTTTCTTGCTAAACTGTGTCTCTTTATTATCATCCCATCCAACAATGGCTATAGCGTGGTTAGGATCTAAGTCACTGTTTTTAGGCTGATAATGGATAAAATTGTTAATAAATTCAGAATCAGAACACATACATGTCCCCATAACACCTTCAGACATGATCTTGCTTTTAATAATTTCCCTGTAATCTGGACTGGTAGCAGGGCTGTACCATTCAATATCTCTAACATAAAAATAATGGTATTTCGGATCGAATCTAAGGGGAGGAAAGTAGTAAGATTGTCCATCAATATCTCGAACTGCTCCTTCGCCACGGGCAAGGTAGGCTGAAGTCACACGATAGTCACCTCCTCGATGAACCGTTAAACCGTCTCCAGTAGTAGGATTGGCATCGTCGTTATTATGCTGATTAAATCCATTCCACCAATCAAGATGATATTCTGCCAGATCAGGCTCGCCAGTTTCTCCAGCAGAAGTCCAGACCCCTGTCATAAGTAAATTGCCCTCAATTGCCGCCATTGCGCCGTGAGTCCAACAGGTACCTCCGGTCTGGTCTTTGACCGAAGTGACATAATTTTTGCCGTTATAATTGCGGAGATCGAAGGAAGCCGGGGGATTCTCTGCAAATGCGATTGGTGTAAGAATAAGAATCGTCATCAGCAGCGTAAATAGTGTCAATTTTTTCATGTTATGTCCTCCAAAAAAGTTGTTTCTGTAATATGTTTAATTTTGAATTTGGTTTCAGTACAGAAAAAAGATTTGCCTGATTCGTAACGAACTGAGCGTTGCACATTACGCGCCACGCACTACGCTCCTGACATATTCAAAAATTTATCAAGTGCAATTTTAAACCAAACCGTATAATCATCAGGATTTTCTTTCATTTCTTTGTGAAGCGTCTCTAAATCGATCCATTTAAAGTCTTCCACTTCATCAGGATTTGAATTTATGGAGCCATCATATTGTCCGATAAAAACATGATCAAACTCATGTTCAGTTAAACCGTGATCAAATTCAGCTTTATAAATAAAATGAAAAGCTTTTCTCATATCTGTATCAAAGCCCAGTTCCTCCATCAGCCTCCGATGCGCTGCCTGCTCAACTGTCTCTCCAGGTCGTGGATGACTACAACAGGCATTGGTCCATAAACAGCCAGAATGATATTTATCACATGCTCGTTGTTGTAACAACATTTCACCGTTAGAGTTGAAAATAAAAATCGAAAACGCTCGATGTAATCTGGCATCCTCATGCGCTTTCATTTTTTCCTCAATCCCAATTTCATTATCATTCTCATCAACCAGAATTACAAATTCTTTCATTTTTATTCCTTGTTCCATTAAATTAATATCCTGAAATTATCAGTCATTATTCCCAATTCTCCAATTACCCAGTTACCTCAATTACCTTATTACCCAACAAACTAAAACAAATGCTCCTTCGTTACAAAAGCATCATCTGCAGGTTCAACAAGAATCGTCTTTTTAACACCTTCAATTTTTTCGACCAACTTTTGAAGTTCATACAGATTTCTGGATTGACACAAGCAATGAACATTGGGTCCAGCGTCAATTGTGAAATAACATGGAAGTCCCTGGTTCCTTGATTTTTGAATTGTTTTCATAATATTCAAAGTGATCGGCTTCCAATAAAATAAAGATGGATGCGAGGTCATCATCACTGTATGCATATAAAGGCAATTTGCTTCTGCAATTTGTCCTACCTGATTGAAGTCATTCTCCAAAATTAACTTCCTGATTTCCTTTGCCTGCTGTTGGGATTTCTTGATCCGAATCTCATTGAACGGGCTGGTATGGGCTAAGCTATGCCCTTGATCTGAGGTAACGTCTTTTTTCGCTTCATCTACAACAGCAATGACAGCATTCAAATCAAAACAATCGCGCGCACAAATTTGTTCAGCGAATGAAGTTTCATGAGAATTTCCACCGTAAGAATAGACAAATCCGCCATAAATCGACCGTGCCGCAGAGCCTGAGCCTAACCTGGCAATTTTGGTAAGCTCTTTCTTGGAAAGCTTCAATTTAAGAGCATCCGCAGCAGCAATTGTTAATGCAGCAAACGCCGAAGCTGATGATGCTAATCCTGCCTGGGTAGGGAAATCGTTTTGACTTACCAATTTAAATCGATAATCGGTCTTTGCAATTGCTCTTAAATGATCGATCACCCGAACAATTCTTTCAAAATTCCGTCCTTCAACCAACTGATTTTCCATGATAACAGTATCTTTATCATAATCAGGAGAAAACTCAATTGTGGTATGAGTTTGTAAATGAATTCCATCAGTCAGCCCTTGCTTGGTCATGCTTACGGTATCGTTTAATGGAATGTTGAGATTTGGATCACGATGGGGTGATCGGCCCCAATATTTTATCAATGCGATATTTGAGTGAGCAATGGCTGATGATTTCATACTTATTAAAATGATTATTTAGAATAAAATTCTGGGCTATTCGTAGTCAGCGATTAGAATTCAGCTTTTTAAAAACAATTAATAAAAATTATTTTTCGATTTTGCCTTTTGAGTGAAAACATAACTTTTAGTTTATTGACAATGAATTTCTTGCATAATGGACAAAGAAATTTTGACCACGAATTTCGCTAATCAGGCCATAAGCGGATGCGCTATGGCGCATTACTAAAATTACACGAATCCGCATGGCGGATTGACGAAATTTGTTTAACTAGTGTAATTAGCGGTCCAAGATACTTTTAGTTCTGGCTTGTCCAGGTCATGTAGCATCATAAAAATTAATATACTAAAAGCTAAAGGCTGAGAGCTAATCGCTTATTTTAAAATTAAATCATATCAAATGATTTTTGTTCCCTTTTCCCCCTGGATAAAATTGAGCTATACCTTCACCAACCGTTTCCCCATTAAATTCAATTTATATTTTCGAATCGATTCAGGAGTAATAATTTCCCCTTTGGGACTCTGGAAATGTAAAGCATCACAGGGACACTGAACAATACAGGCGCCACATTGCACACAATTATCAGCCCTGGGCATAGTAGCGATCTTTTTATTTTTTTCTATTTCAAAACAATCGCCAGGACATACCTGTTGACAAAATCCGATTCCTTTGCATTTATTTCCATCTATAATTACTTTTAACAATCGATCATGGTGAAAGCCGCTTTTAAATACGGACGTGCATCCTAAAATATCCATACTGATCGCAAAAATAACGATTGTTAATAGTAGTGCCCAGCGAAGTATCATTCCCAGAGATAAAGGATTAATGAAAAGGCTGTAGCCAATAAGACAAAGCATAAGAATTAGCCATGAAATCAATTGAAATCCCCCTCCTCCAAATCCTCTTTTTGATTTAAAATATTTAGCATAAAGTGGGAACGATATGAATATTAACAAAGAAAGTGTCCAGATTAAAATATTGATTGGTAAAATTGTTTCTCGCCAGAACGCAATGATAATAAGACTAACGAGAATTGAAATGGGGAAAGCCCAGGCAATTGCCATTTCGAGCCGCTGGATCAAAGTGAATCTGGTCTTTCTCAGTGAGGTGCTTTTCTTAAAATTGTTTTCTAAAAACATAGGGATATCCTTAGCATAAACAGGTCCCCAAATCACTTTCCAGCCAGTTTTCTGTTTGATCGGTGTGGTTTCTACACCTGTTCCAGCCAGTTGTGGTAAAATCACATTTCTATGATCGACAAATTGTTCTATGCCACTAATTTTCAGCGTCGAGATAACATCGTGATTTGTAAATAGTCCCCCAGTTGCTGCACACCAGACGTTTATTCCTCGACTGTTTGAGACAAGTAAATAAGCATCCAGGCTTTTTAATGCTCTTTTGACCCTGGTTACTGTTAAATGAAAATTACCGGTGATCAGGACAGGCGAATTTCTGTTTGGATTCCCGATTTTAACAATACCAGTTTTACATGGGAAGGGAAAAAATCTAAGTAAAGTTTCAAGAATGTTAATTAAAATATAGCTAAACCAATTCATTTTGAGCATCATCGTATTTTTGGGCAACTATCTCGATAAAATTTTTTGCCTTGGTTAAGCGAACATAACGAATAGTCAGTCCCGAATTTCTCATCTTCTGTGGCAAATCTTTAATTGCATGAGTTGCTGTTTGGGTGAAAATGTAGCTAATAATCAGAAGTGGAAACCTGATTAGCCAGATAATGATTCTATTAAGAATTTTATCTGGCTTCACTTCATCAGCTACGAGTAACAAACCATCAGGTTTCAGGATTCTGTTTATTTGTTCTAAAGTGAAAATAAATTCATCCTCGGTCAACTCTGAGAAACAAAGACCGCTCATCACAATATCATAGCTTTCAGTTTCTTCATTTTCAAGCTCAGTTACACCCATTTCTAAAAATTCGATACTATTTGAAAGCTGTAATTCCTCAGCTCGTTGTTGAGCAATTTCCAGAATCTGGGAATTAACATCAATCCCTTTCACCATTGCTCCTTTTTGTGCCGCTCTCAGGCTCAACGCACCGGTTCCGCAACCTATATCTAAAACCTTTTGTCCGCTTTGAATATTAGCGGTTAAACGATCATACGACGCATCCAATTTCCCAAACGTGAGTAATCGAATTCCTTTGTCGTATCGAGTGGGTGCGGATTCGAGAATTTTCATTAGAATGTAGGTACTCATAAACGTTTTGTACAACAATATCAACAAAATTTTATCGATAATTCGTTGTTGTTTTTTGTTAAACTGTAGCTTCAGAGAAGGAACTATATTTTTATATTTTTCACTAAATCTGCCCAGGTGAACAGAACACGCAGAGAAAAAAAATATTTGTGTAACTCTTCGATTTCCGCACCTCTACGTCAATAAAGAATAGCTTTCAAATTTTGGATAAAATTTTGAAATTTATCAAAATTATGATTCCAAATAAAATCATATCCTCTGCCAACCGCAGGTATCCAACTTTAGTTACTTCAGTGGTCATTGTAAAACATCCACAGGTAATATCCAATCCTCGAGCCATGGCAGAGCTAATTGCAACAAGAAACATAAATGCCAAAATGAGCAAAGTAACTGCAGCACCTTTCTGCCATTTGCCGAAGATAAGAAATACGCCACATAAGACTTCTAACCAGGGCAAAACGATCGCTATAATCGTTACCAAAAAATATGAAAATATTCGATAATTATCAATGTCTCTGGCGAAAACATCAGGATTAAGTATTTTGCTGACACCAGCAAAAATAAATATGACAGCTACAAGCCATTTTAATACCAAAATAAATTTATTCCAGATTTTATTTTGCATATTTCCGGCTATCCTTTCCCGTTAACTCGTGACCTGACTGTTTCCACCCCGTTAAACCATCGGTACAGATGGCTACTAATTTATAACCCTGTCTAATAAGTTCATAAGCCAATAATTCAGCGAGAGCGTACGAAGGTTCGTCGTCATAGCAGATCAACCAGAGGTTCTTTGGTAATGAATCAAATTTTGTTTTATATTCTGATAAATTTTTGTAAGGTAAGCTCTCTGCACCTGGTATATGCACTGTTAAAAATTCCTCTTTACTTCTTGCATCGAGAAGCAATGCATGATTATTGGTTATAAGCTGAAGCACTTCCGCTGTTTTGATAAAAAGAGGTCTTTCTATGCTATTCTCTTTTTCAAAGTCGTTAACCGAATCGATCGTGAAACTAACGCCTGGTAAATCCTGTGCGATTATTGTATCAGGTACAAAATTTAATGAGGAACGTTTATTGGTGATTTTTATGCTTTTGGGATGAAATAAATTGACAGTTAGCCCTAAAAATGTGGCTAAACCTATTATGCAGATTGCTTCTTTAATTGCTTGTTTTAAATTACTTTTCAATATGGGCAAATCCAAAGCTAACCTTTTAACCTCTTAATAACCACAACCGTAACATCGTCTTTCCATTTACTTTTGTTTCCAAAGTTATAAGCCGAATCAATGATCAGATTCACTAAATCTTCTGCTGGTAAATGTTGATATTCAAGAACTGTTTTGGTCAATCGTTCTATTTCAAAGGGTACGCCATATCGATTCAGCCGTTCAATTAAACCGTCGCTATATAAGATTAGTGCACTGCCCGGCTTTAAAAATGCAAAACCGCGTTTTAACTTGACTTCTGGCATTGGACCAAGTATGAATCCGCCCTGGTCAAGGGTTTGAACATTATATTCTGACACGATCAGTGGTGGTGGATGGCCGGCATTGGAGTACACTAAATTTCCATTCGTTTCAATTTCGCCATAAAAAAGCGAGATAAACGAGGTAGATAAGGTACTGCGATGAATCACGCGATTTAATTTTTCAAGGACACGAGTCAGCTTCATCTCTTTTTCCAATCCCATCCGTAAGCCGGTAACAACGTCCCGAACCAGCAGAGCAGCAGGTAATCCATGCCCGCTGGCGTCACCAATTGCAACTCCCAAAGTTTCTTCATCGAATTCAATGAAATCATAGAGATCTCCACCAACTATATCAGTAGAAATAGACTTGCCAGCGATATCAAATCCCTCGATTTTTGGTGGACTTTTGGGCAATAGACTCCGTTGAATGAGTTCTGCTTGATGTAAATAATTCTGAAAGATTTCACTGGAAATGCGTGCATTTAATACTTTCCGAATCGTATTTAACGAAAAATCGATCTCTTCTCTATCCCATCCTGGCTGCAATTCAAAAACGAACATCCATTTTTGATCCTCTCGCTGAACAAAAAACGCAACTGGAGTTAAAAGGTCGCATTTTGCCTTCGTCTCAATCAATAGACTCAGACGAGATTCATTGAAAATATAGCTGCCATTTTGAAGCACCAATTGAACCGCTTCATTGTCAAGTGGCAAAGTTTTATCTAGTGAACACGATTCGTCGATATTCATACATTCGATAAGGATAAATTGATCTACATCTAATTCATAAAGCCTACCGTTTTGAATATTCAGGTCTTTCCCCAGGAAATTAACCAATTCTTTAAGTACTACAGACAGCACATTTTCAGAACCGATCTGGTATATTTCAGAGAGGAATGTATCTAATTTTCTGTAAAAATCTTTAGGATTTGATAACATCTTTGGAATTTGTTATTTGGAATTTGGAATTTACCTGACATGTCAGGTCTTTATCTCTTTAAGGCTATTATAATATTCAAAAAATTGATTCAATCGGGTTAATGTTAATGCACCCTGGATAAAATCATTAGTGCCAACCAAAGATACTTTATCTCCGCCACACTCAGCACACAAAGTCGTTGCAGTAATTAATATTGCCAAACCAGTGCTATTAATTCTATGTACATTCTTAAGATCGATTATAATGCGAGAGATACCTTGTTTAATTAATTCTTTTAATTGACTTTCAAAGACTTTGGAATCCGCTGGTTCGCCCAACATTTTTCCTGAAAAACTGATGATCCCGGTGCTATTAATCTTTTGACTTTCAATTTGCATGTTTCCTCCTGCTTTGGTATAAGCAAAAGTGTATATACCTGTTAAGGTTTAATTTGTAAATCAATAATAACCGATTCCATCGCTGAGAGTGATGGAATCAGTGACAGCATGTTACATTTTAATCCGAAATGAATATACTTACACTATCCTTTACTTCGTACGATAAATGGATTAGATCGGTTATTAACACGATCTAAGAATCAGATAGCTGTAAAACTTCTAACCGTTTGTTCGTCTAATTTTTTAACAGTTTCCAGAACAAGTTGAATACAATTCTCAATATCGTCCAAACATACCAACCCAACATGAGAATGAATATGTCGGGTTGGAACACCAAGCACAATACTCGGACATCCAGCACGCGTAATATGAATTGCACCGGCATCTGTTCCACCACGTGCAATCTGTGATAGTTGATAAGGAATATTGCATTTTTCTGCAATGTCAATTAATAATTCTTTTAACGGTTGGTTGGGAATCATAGTTGCATCATAAGTTGAAATTGCTGGTCCTTTTCCCATTATTGCTGGTGCTTGTTGGGATTCCACGCCTGGGACATCGCCTGAAATGTCAACCTCTAAGGTAATACAGACATCTGGTTCTGCCAGCCACGCCGTTGTTCTCGCCCCTCGGGCACCGACCTCTTCCTGGTTTGTGGCAGCTCCAATTACTGTGTTAGGATGATCGATCTGTTCCTCTTTTAGGCGACGGATAACTTCAGCCGCAATGAAAACACCAACTCGATCGTCGAAAGCTTTTCCCATTGCTAACTCAATTACTCCCTTTTCTTCCTCTTTTCCATCTTTTATTTCAAAAGCAGTTTTTTGAACGATGGAAAACATAGAAAAAGGAATCACCGGGTCGCCGATCCGAACTCCTAAAGTTTCCGCTTCCTTTTTATTGGAGCAGCCAATATCTATGAACATTTTGTCTTTTTCAATGACCTTATTGCGTTCCTCGGGAAGCAATAAATGTGGCGGTTTAGCTGCAATAATCCCTGGTAGATCTCCTTTTTTGGTTCGAATGACAACTCGCTGCCCCAATAGAACCTGATCGAACCAACCACCAATAGGATTAAACGTTAAAAATCCTTTTTCATTGATGCTAGAGATCACAAATCCGACTTCATCGATATGACCGGGTAATAGAATTACCGGTGAGGAAGAGTTTCCCTTTTTTGTGAATAATAGCGAACCTAATTTATCAAACCTGATTTCATCACAATATGGTTCAATGTAATCTTTAGTTATCTTAATCGGTTCTCGCTCAAATCCGGATGGGCCAAAACTATTACATAATTTTTCCAGTAGATTTTTCGATGCTTGATTCATAATTAAACCTTATATCCATAAATTAACTTACTACAGTCACCTTCCTTGAATTTGGAGATAAATTTACTAAATATGATTCGTAAAGTCAAGATTAATTTGAACTAATTTTTTTCTTGCATTTTTCAAAAAATTAGCTTATATTTACGCACTTATTTGGAGGGCGTAGCTCAGTTGGTCAGAGTATCAGGTTGTGGCCCTGGTGGTCGCGGGTTCGAATCCCGTCGCTCTCCCCGATCGCCTGATGAGTGATTATTGGTTAGTGGTGAGTTAATGTTAAATGAACGGAGTTGTTGTCTCAAACAATAAGCCATCCCACTCACCAGCAGTAACTCACTAAATTTGTCCCCATCGTCTAGTGGCCTAGGACTTAGGATTTTCGATCCTACAACGGGGGTTCGATTCCCCCTGGGGACGCTTCTGCTATCCCTGTTAAAGCTGGGATGTGGCCGTGGAGTCGGACTTCACGGCTATTTTTTTTGCCTGGTACTTTTTCGTAGAGTTCGATCTTGGAGATGAAGGTGTGGAGGAAATCACACATGAGCTCGAGGTTGGATTCGTTGATGAGTTCTTCAAATCGATCCATATAGTCTCTTATTATCTTGCTATTAAGTTCAGATTCGGCATATTGAATAATGCTAATAATGGACTTTTCACCTTCCAATGTCTCCTGAAGGTTTCTTTTACAAAAGAGATGGCTTTTTTATCGATATAATCAGATGATATTTTATTGTTAGTACAATCGGTAATATGTTTTTTCTTATTGATGCAGGTATAAAAACCACTATCGCCAACCATTGGACCATTACAGATTCCGCATTGTAACATACCAGTGAGAAGATATTTTCGTGGTTGAGGCTTTTTCTTTTTATTTCTTTTAAGCTGTTTTTTTATTGCCTGGGCTTGTTCTTCTGTAATAGCTGCTGGATGGATATTGCTGTTTATTTCCCATTCATCCTCGGGACGAAATTTTTCATCACCAACATATTTTCCATCGATGGTTTTATTATGTCGATTATAGACCAGGTGACCACAATAAATCAGAAGATTATTTTCAATGGAATTGCAAGTTGAAGCCTGCCAAAATGGTTTTCCTGATGGACTTTCGATATTTCGATTTTGAAAATCTCTTAAGATTGAATTGCGGCTTTCCCCCATGGCGCGCCGCTCAAGAAATTCTTTGACAATTGGAAAATGAACAGGGTGGAATTCTAAGATTGATTTTTTGATTTCATGACTATCTACGTTCATACCCAATTTATGTTTTTTAAGCTGGTAGCCATAGGGTGCTCTACCACCTGCTCGATACCCTGACCTGATATTCTGCTTTTGACCTCGGATAGAACCTGCTCGGGAAAAATCAAAAAGAAGCTGGTCGAATGTTTCTAAAATTCCTTCGATAAGATTATCAAGACTTTCTTCGCCAGTCCTGGGAAGCTTAAAAAATTCTATTTCTATACTATTCCGCTTAAAGAACATTTTAGTCGTCGGGGCTTTCAAGCGATTGCGGGACAGCCTGCTGGTATCATAGAACCAGATTTTGGTCCAGTTGCGATTTTTAGTTTAGCTTCTGCAAGGATTTCTTTGAAATCAGGATCTTCAAGAAAATCGCTGTGACGAACCCGAGGGAACTCAAGTTCTTTTACAATCACTTCGCCTCGTTTTATTGCTTCTGCCCTTATTTCGGCGATTTGAGATTTACAGGAGACATCATGACCACCGGTAGAGAAACGGGCAATTATTATGCTGTGAATCATAACATTAATTCTTTTTTACAAAAGACGATATTCTTGTTCTGGAAGCCAGAGAAGAATATAGGCAACTTTATTTCCGATGGCTTTAACCTCTGCATTACATGTAAATTTTTTTGAGGAACCAAAATCACTAATCGGAATTTCTCTTGCAATCGTCCTTTTATTTGACCAAGATTCAAAAAATAACCCATAAGTTAAAGAATCCTTGGCAATCAATCTATCTTGAGCAATATATGTTGGAAAATGTTTTGAAGAAATTGCATACCTAACTTTAACGGCATATAGTTTGTTAATTATTTTATGATTACAAAATTCTGGATTTATAAAATCTGCGACAATAAAACAGCATTTGCCAGGATTAAATTTGGAATATCGAATAGCAGCTACTTCAAAAGAAGTATTATACTTTTTTTTAATGTTCTGAATAATATTAAAGCTAATCTCTTGGATCAGCATATCATAAATTAAAAAGTTTCTTGGAATAAGAAGTTCAGCAGCATATTCAAATGCTTCCCGTTCTAATTTCTTTTTAGCCTGAATTATTCATAGATTAAAATTAGTTGCCAATCCAGGTACTATATAATCCCCATTGGGAAGCGAAATTCAATTTTATCGTAGTTTCATTAAAAAATTAAAATTTTAGCTAGCATATAATCGAATATAATTTATATATATCGCAATATAGATCATTATTTTACGCATTTAAGTTCAATAGGACATAGCTATCCGCTGCCCCCAAAATTAGTTGTTGAAGTTATTTGTGGCATAAAACAGTCCGCCTTTGGCGGATCAAAGTATTTGTTGAATAGGGCTAATTGCTGGTTACCATGCACTTGATCTTCAGTATCATCAAAATCCAGCACAATAAGGTTCGGCTCATGATCATAGCAGGAAATAAAATTATC
>SMTZ1_10021944_pt1 | contig 17474 bp, 23 predicted proteins | sample DeeMarSWOR136_30_FD_25667 | JGI IMG/M metagenome (IMG submission 25667)
TCGGACAGCTAACAGGGGAAATAGCGAGGGAAAATCTCAGTTACCTCCTTCCCTTTATGGCTGTTATAAGTGTCAATCTCGCCATCTTAAATCTCCTTCCGGTACCAGTACTGGATGGGGGTATGATCCTTTTCCTTTTGATAGAGATCGCAATAAGGAAACCAATAAGCATTAGAAAAAGGGAGATGGCCCAGAAGATAGGTTTTTTCCTTCTCGTCCTCCTCATGGCCATTGTCTTTTACAATGATCTGTTAAGGATAATCACCAAATGAGTCTAAGAGCTTGAATCTCCTTTCCGTAAATACCTCTACAAGGCAATACAGCCTGGCGGTAATGAGGGATGAAATCCTCTTGGGTGAATATATCCTTCCGCCTGGGTCAAGTCACTTTGGTGATCTGATGCCGTCCCTCCATGACTTACTCATCAAGGTTGGACTGGGGCCTCAGGAACTCGACGGCTTAGTCGTTGCCTTGGGACCAGGGAGCTTTACCGGCATTAGAATAGGCCTTTCTGTTGTTAAAGGACTCGCTCAATGCCTCAACATACCAGTAGTTGGGGTTCCCACACTCCACGCCATGGCGAGCCAGCTCCCTTACCTCAGAGAAGATATCTGCCCCCTTGTAACCTCACGAAAAGGGGAGGTATTTACTGCCTTATTTCGGTGGAGTTCAGAGGGCCGCTTATCGAGGATTAAACAGGATGTATGTGTCAGGATGAGCGACCTTAGGTCCATAGTCAAGGACAAGACGATTTTCATAGGAAATGATCTCGCTACTCAAGGCACAACCTTAAGACAACAACTCAAGTGGAAACCCTTATTAGCGCCTGCGCATCTCTGGAACCTCAAGGCCTCGTTCGTAGGTGCCCTGGGATTAAAAAGGCTTAAGAGAGGCCACTCGGACGATTTAAGCGAACTAGTCCCAATCTATCTAAGGGGAGCCGATATTCGCCTGCCCACTATGAAGTCCACATGACATTCTTCTGCAGAGTTGGTTATGTCAGATTGACAAATAACTGGATTTATACTAAACGCTAAGATCAAAAAGAGGACACTGAATCTCCTGCGGCGTGACAAATTGGACCGAAAGAGGATAAATAATAGGCTACCGGTTGCGTGGGAAGGAATTCCCTTCATCATTGCGGGCATGGGATTGACATCTATCCCTTTGCTTCTCGACTGCGAACTGGCAGCCATTCCCCTGGCAGTGCTGACCTTGTTCACTGTCTATTTCTTTCGAGATCCAGACAGAACCCCGGTAAATGAAGAAAAGGTAGTCCTTACCCCCGCAGACGGAAAGGTGATATCAATAGAGGAGCTCAGCAAGGGAGACAACCGCCTCAAAGATAGGGCGATAAAGATCAGTATCTTCATGTCTCTCTTTAGCGCCCACATCAACCGCATCCCCATTAGGGGTAGAATTACCCAGTTATCTTATCACCCGGGCAAGTTCTTTTCAGCCAACAGGGATAAGGCCTCTCTCTACAACGAGCATAATATGGTGACTCTCGAAACGAATGACAGGAAAAAAATCGTCCTGGTTCAGATCGCCGGGATCATCGCCAGGAGGATCGTCTGTTGGGTTAAGAAAGGGGATTATGTAGAAACCGGTCAGAGATTTGGCCTCATCAGGTTTGGCTCACGCCTTGAAGTCTACATGCCACCTGATTGTAGGCTCGCTGTTACAAAAGGGGAAAGAGTGAAAGCTGGCCAAACAGTTATAGGGTACCTTGGGTAGCGTGAGAACAGGAAATAGATCAAAGAAGAGGAATAAAAGGGGAATATACATCCTTCCAAATCTATTTACCTCCTGCAGCCTCTTTGGTGGGGTCTATGCTATTATTGCCGCCATCCAAGATAGATACGATGCAGCAGCCATTGCTATCCTGATTGCCGCTATATTTGATTGGTTAGACGGAAAGATTGCACGTTTTACCAACACAACCAGCCAGTTCGGTGTGGAGTTTGACTCCCTATCAGATCTGGTTGGAGTGGTCACTGAAACCATTTGGAAGATTTGGCTGGCTAGCAGTCTTTTTGTACATCATCTGCGGTGCCTTGAGGCTCGCCAGGTTCAATACCCAAAGAGACAATCTTGAATCTCGGCACTTTAAGGGATTACCTATCCCTGGGGCAGCCATCTTTGTAGCCACGCTCGTGCTTTTCATAGATTCCCTGGGTGGCCTTGCTGAGAACAAATATACGATTATCATATGTACCATCTATCTGCTGTCATTCCTCATGGTGAGCACTATCGATTATCTGAGTTTCAAAGAGCTGCAGCTCTTCAAACAGAGGCCCTTTAATGTTCTGGTAGCCACTATCCTCCTGTTTATCGTTGTGGCTTATAAGCCGGCCTTGATATTGTTCTTTTTCTCTGCCATGTATGTTATTTCAGGTCCTGCAATAATGCTCTACCACCTCACGCGAAGGCATGCGAGGGCAGCTAACCCCTTAATCGATTCATCTCCCGGGAAAGAGAAAAAGACTTTAGAAGACTAGGTATGAAAATCCCCTTGTGGTCAATGGTGAGGAGGATAGAATCGTAATCTTATGAGAATAACTGGCGGTGTGGACAAGGGCCGCCGGCTGGCACACATCAAAGGGGCTTATATCCGGCCTACCTCGGACAGGGTGAGGGCCTCTATCTTCAACATCCTGGGTCAGAGGCTCACCGGCCTCGCTGCACTGGATCTTTTCGCTGGCACAGGGAGTCTAGGGATCGAATCCCTCAGCAGGGGGGCCAAGAGGGCCGTATTTATAGATAAGTCAACCAGGGCCATTGCCATAATCAGGGAAAACCTCAGCATTTGCGGGTATGAGGCCTTTTCAGTGATTAGGAGGGAGGAATTGCCCAACGGTTTGGCCTGCATTCAGGATCTGGGGTGTGGTCAATTCGATCTGGTCTTTATTGATCCTCCCTACGGAAAGGGGTACATTGAGCCTACCATTCATAAACTCATAGAGCTAAAGCTATTGGCTAAAGACAGCAGGGTGGTAGTGGAATTGGCGCGCAGCCAGGAAAATCCATTCCCCCCTCAGGTCCATGACCTGCAGCTGAGACTATCCAGGTCTTATGGGTCAACATTGATCGGTTTCTACTCTTACCATGAGGAGGGATAAAATGGGGAAAATGGTCATTTATCCCGGTTCCTTTGATCCTATAACCAACGGCCATCTCAGTATCTTACGAAGGGCACTTACCATATTTGATGCTCTCACGATTGCCGTTGCCTCCGATCCAATGAAGAAGACTCTTTTCAATTTGGAGGAGAGGATGGAGATGATCCGGGAATCAACGAAAAACGATGATAAGGTCTTTATCGAACCCTTCAGCGGTTTGCTTGTTGACTACGTGGCGGGCAAGAACACCAATATAATCCTCAGGGGAATAAGGGCCCTCTCAGACTTCGAATATGAATTTCAGCTATCGTTGATGAACAGGAAGTTAAACAGGAACATTCAAACGATCTTCATGATGACTGACTACCGATGGTTCTATATCAGCTCCACTATCATAAAAGAGGCAGCCAGTTTAGGTGGATCAATTAACGGCCTTGTCCCTGAAATCGTGTGCAAGAAGCTAAAGGAAAAGTTTGGTTTCCAGTAGAGAGGTGAGGAGGAACCATCTATGGCCCTAACCAAAGAAAAAATTACAGACAATGTTTACAATCAGGTTGGTCTCAGCAAAAACCAATCGACAAGGGTTGTGGAGAGCTTATTAGAACTTATCAAGCAGACCCTTGCACAAGGAGAAAACCTCCTTGTGAGCGGCTTTGGAAAGTTCGTTGTCAAGGATAAGGCTGCTCGAAGGGGCAGAAACCCTCAGACCAAAGAAGACCTCCAGCTAAGGGCCAGGAGAGTTGTTGTCTTTAGGACCTCCGGTGTTCTTCGGAGAAAACTCAATCACGAGGGCTAAAGGCCTACGACAAATGTGTCTGAAAATCCGAGATATTCCAATTTCCTCACTATACGGCTTGCCTCTGTTAAACCCTTAGAGGTAGTAACCCTAACCCTATAAAGGGTTTTTCCATCACATGGTGTATAGGGTGTTATCGTAACATCGTCGAAGATAACCCTGAGGCGTTCTACCAAACGTCTCGCATTATCCTCGATTTCAAAGGCACCAACCTGTACGGTGAACATCCCCCTGTCAAAATCCCTCGCCTCCACAAGTGGCCTATAGGTGTCGCCTAGTTGGGCCGTGCCCAGCTCCTTTGACAGGGCAACCACGCGTACCTTCGTTACTCCGGGATGAATCAATCCTATGTCCTTAGCAGCGGCATATGACAGATCAATAATCCTCCCCTTAACAAAAGGGCCCCTGTCGTTAATCCTCACGACCACTTCTCTTAGATTCGACAGGTTCTTAACCATTACATGGGTCCCAAGGGGTAACGTTTTGTGTGCGGCGGTCTTATCGTACATGTTGAAGATCTCTCCACTAGCCGTCTTCTTGCGATGGAACTCCCCCCCATACCACGAAGCCATACCTTCCTGAACAAATCCTTCCTTCCTGGAAAGCGGGTAGTATGGTACCCCATGCACGGAGTAGGGCTTGTGTTCCTCCGGTATTTGTAGCTGCCCTGGGTGACAGCACAACCAAAGATACTAAGGGTAATAAGGGGAAAAAGGATAAATCTCCTCATCGGCCATATTTCCACGGACCCTTACTCAGCTGCTCACGACAATGGAGAGGGCAGTTGTCAGTCTCACTACATCTTGGGTTGACTGTCTCACCCTACTGGCTAAGAACTCTGCCATTTTCCTATGGAGGCAATTGCCGCATCCCCATAGCCGACCGTCGTGATGGTTACAGGGGCCCACCAAACCGTATCCAATATTCCTGATGTCCCTTTGGCCCTATAATAGCCATCGAGGATATGCAGGTCCATGGCGCCGAAGACAATAATGGCGCTAGTAATGCCCAAGATGGTAAAGACATTCCTTCTCTTGAAGGACCTGAATGCCCTCTCGATTTGTTTCTTAACGTTCACCTCACTCCACTCAACAGTTTTTCCACTTCGGCTTCCTCTTCTCGACAAAGGCCTGCAACCCTTCCTGTGCGTCGGCCGTCCTCATCAACTCGTTGAGATATATGTCTTCAATAACCTTCAGTGAGGGCTCGAGATCATCCATCAGGCCTGCCTTGATCGCCTTTTTGGTAACTCTTATGACCTCAGCACTGAGCGATAGATAGGGTTCTATGAACTTGTCAGTCTCCTTGGTTAAATCACCTTTTGGAACTACCTTGTTGATGAGTCCCATATCCATCGCCTCCTGTGCAGAGACAATCCGTCCTGATAGGATCAAATCCAAAGCCGCCTTCCTTCCGATACTCCTCGGCATTATCTGGGCAGCAATTGGCGGCAGCACCCCAAGCTTGATCTCCGGCTGGCCAAATCTTGCCGTCTCATCAGCAATTACCAGATCACAGAAAATGGCCAATTCACACCCACCACCCACGCAGAGTCCATGAACAGATGATACCGTAACTGCACCTAAGGAGTGCATGAATCGAAACATACCGTGGAAACTCTCGATCATCTTCGGTGCCAGATTGCCGATATGTTCAGCCACCTCCACGCCTGATGAAAAACACTCGCCGTTCGCATTAAAGAGGACTGCCTTGAGATCCCTTTGATCCATCCAATCCTTCAATGTATCATTGATCTCATTCATCATAGTAATGTTGAGGATATTCAGGGGAGCTCGATCCAGGGTAATCGTTCCAAGCCCCCCATCAAGTTGTGTACTAATATACCTCATCACTTTCTCTCCACGCGCTCTTATTCCTCCTTAGGCGTTGCAAGCACCGCCTCAAACATCTCCTCATCATAGGGATGGCCCTTGGCGATCATCTGTCTCAACTTTATGATATCAACCTCGGTAGTGCCAGTTACCCTCTTGGTATTAAAGGCGCTCATGCCCATATCAAATTCACCGTATGCCTGCGCGTTTGCCGCCCACCACATTATGGATTCTGTCTTGGTCCTCTCCCAGGCAACCCTCTTTGTTGCCCTTATCATCTGAAAGGACATGGCAACCTGCTGAGGCATGAGATTGGCAAAAGTCCAGGCCATATCCATGCATGTCTTATCCAGGAGCGATCGGTCTCGAGGCAATTCCTTGAGGAGCGCCCTGGCTTCTTCCGCCTCCTTGCCAGCCTTGAACTCCCCGTATACAATCTCTCCATCCTCAATCCATTTATCAGTTATTACTGCGGGATTCCTTACAAACTTTTCATCCTTCTTAAGCACAGGCACTACCTTATGGACATAGTTCTTCCTCAACATCTTATACGCACTCCATTGTTGACAGGAGATAGCGTTCCACATGGCATCCTGCATAGTCATCTCGATGGGTTTGAACTGGCATGCACCCCCCATAGCTGTTGAACCGTGGAGAGGACCTACCTGGCCGAACGTAGCACAATCAGAGGCAACAGTGAGGTCGCAGACTCCCCCAATCTCCTCTCCGCCCCCGATGCTCATACCATTACAGCACCGTATAAAAGGCTTGGATGAAGTCCAGACGGTGTCAAAGGCCCGCCAGTATACAGACATATATTCCTGGCAATCCAGAGGCCTCATGACATAATATTCACTATACTCTGGGACATTTCCTCCGGTACAGAATGCCCTTGTTCCAGCACCAGTCAAAACTACACAGACAACACTTGGGTCATACCTTGAGGATCCAATAGAGGTCTCTTCTCACATGTAGTCCTAGGTGGCTCTGGTTCGTGTAAATATTTTTCATCGTACATCTGATGATCTACCTTTCTGTCCTTTGGTGCCCTTGGTATCCAATCTAGTGCCATAGCTACTCCTCCTCTCTCATGGGTAAAGTCTGGTTTTTTGTCTAAAAATCGGGCGTCAAAACTATTCTTCTGGCAGGGGAGCCTGCTTTATGGACCTCTTCAAAACTTTCTGCGATGGTACTCATCGGCCTTGTTTCCACGAATGCCTCGATGTCAACCTTCTTATTCAAGACCATATCAAGCACTATAGGATAATATTCCGGTAAACAGCCCCATGTTCCAATAATTTCAGCATCGAAGGCCATGAGCCTCCCAATAGCGTAGTCCACTTTTGAGAGGCCAAACCCGATGACAATCAGCTTTCCCGTATAGGAAAGCAGCGACAATGCAATCTCCTGCCCAGCCCTCGCTCCTGAAACCTCGAATATCTTCCAGCCATATTTTGGGAAACTATGTTCCCTTGAGAGATCTCTAAATTCCTTGACAACATCCTTAACATCTCTATCGGCTGAACTGATAACAAAATCAGCACCATAGGAAAGGGCTCTTTTCAGCTTTTCAGGGTTTCTTGCAATACCAATGACTGTCTTCGCACCGAGTGCCTTGGCCACCTGCCCCATGTACTGACCAACACCACCGGTAATCCCTATTACAACGACATTATCTCCTGGTTTAAGGTCTGCCCTCTCGGCAGCCTGATAAGGCGTAGTTGCGGCATCAGCCAACACCGCCAGGTGAGATAGAGGAATCTCCCCCTTGTCTTCTACCTCACAGAGATCTATGCTCGGTACTGGAATATGGCTTGAGAAACCACCATAAAGCCCCAGGCTGTTACCTGGCATGAGCTGATTAAGACATCGATTGCCCCTTCCTGTCTTACAGAGCATACACTGACGACAGGGCATGACTGCGGGGATAATTACCTCTTTCCCTGTCCAACTATCATCTCCAGCCACTACAGTCCCTGCAATCTCATGACCTAAGGTTAGGGGGGGTTTTGAAACAGTAGGGACGCCATCATAAAAATATCCCAGGTCAGTGTGGCAAACTCCACATCCTGCTATTTCAACCAAGACCTCACCTTCCCTTAATTCTGGCACAGGTATCGCAGTCTTTTGCAGTTTACCCGGAATCACCCCTCCTGTTTCTTTGTTCCTTGATGTTGGTTGAACCATCTGCCATGTCTGGATCTTGTCCGGTATCCCTGCCATTGTGAGCCTCCTTATCTTATGCTCCCTTTCTTTGTTCCTCGTTTGCGATTTCTCCTCTCTTGCTGCCTGTTACCTTTGTTTTCTAACGAGCAACAAGTAAAGAGTTAAATCATCCCGTAACCGCCGTCAACACACAGGAGCTGACCGGTAATATAGCTGCTTTCATCTGAGCCCAAGAAGACAAATGCCGGAGAGATGTCATCTGGCTCGGCAAAGCGTCTTAGCAATATCCTATTCACATAGATCTCCCTTAGCTTTTCATCTGTCCGTATCTTCTCCGTCATATCCGTAGCCACAATACCCAGGGAAATAGCATTTACACATATATGGTACCGCGCAAGCTCCCTCGCCGCTGATTTGGTGAAGCTTATCAGCCCTCCCTTGGCAGCACTGTAGTTTATTTGACCTACTGTGCCCACAATACCTGCCACAGAGGTTACATTAATGATCTTCCCGCGCCTTTGTTGTGTCATGTGACTCGCGGCAGCCTGGGTGCAGAAAAAGGTGCCTTTGAGGTGGACGTCTACTACCTGATCCCACTCATCTTCACTCATCTTGAGCAACATGGCTGGCCTGCTCAATCCAGCATTATTGACCAGGATATCCAACCTACCAAACTCCTCAATCGCCTTCTGAACCAATGCCTCAGCCTCAGCCGGTTTAGCCACATCAGCCCTAAAAGGAACGGCCCTGCCCCCCATTTCCCCGATGGTTCCAACCACCTCACCGGCCGCATCCTCATTGGAGCAATAATTAACGACCACACTGGCCCCCTCCTTTCCATAGGCCAGAGCAACAGCCCTTCCAACCCCTCTACTGCTCCCCGTTATTACGGCTACCTTACCCTTGAGTCTCACAGTCTCCTCCGCTATCCCCTCTCCTTGAGCATCTCCCTGGCAATAATCATCCTCTGAATCTCATTGGCGCCTTCAAAGATCTGCGTGAGCTTTGCATCCCTAAAGAGCCTCTCCACAGGATAGTCCTTTGTATACCCGTAGCCCCCGAGGATTTGAATAGCATCCGTGGTGATCTTCATAGCCATATCACTGCAATAACACTTGGACATGGATGCTAGCTTTGTATTCGGTTCCCTTCTATCGTAGCGTCGCGCGGCTTCTACCATAAGACCCCTGCCCGCCTCTATCTGCATGGCTGCATCAGCCAGCATGAAACTTATAGCCTGATGTTTAATCAACGGCCGTCCAAATGTCTCCCTCTGGCATGCATAGTTGAATGAGATATCGAGGGCTGCCTCGGCTATCCCCAGGGCGAGGGCGGCAATGCTAGGTCTGGACATATCAAAATCCTTCATAGCAATCAAAAACCCCTCCCCTTCTTCCCCGATCCTGTTTTCCTCAGGAACCCTCACATTCTCCAGAATTACTTCTGTAGTGTTGCTGCCCCTGAATCCTAGCTTATCCTCTGTCTTTCCAATGGATACGCCTTCTTGATTCCTCTCGACCACAAAGAGCGTCAGTTCCTTTTCAGCTGTCTTGGCCAAGACAGTATAGAGGGATGCTACTCCTCCATGTGTGGCGAAACATTTACGCCCATCCAAGATATACTCCCCGCTTCTCCTTTGCGCCTTGGCCCTGATACCCGCTACATCAGAGCCCGCATAGGGCTCTGTTACCAGGTACGCGACGAGTTCTTCACCTTTTGAGAGTCGGGGGAAAAAGCGATCTTTCTGTTCCTGGTTTCCCGCTGCTATTATTGGAAAGCTTCCCACTGCCTGAATAATCAGCATCAACGCTGAAGAGGCACATGCCTTTGCTATTTCCTCGACACACAAGCATAGGATAAGGGTCTTGTCCTCTTCAAGGCCGCCATAAGACGGTGGAAGCACTATCTGAAGAAGACCCATCTGGCCAAAAAGACGGGCGATATCCCACTGAAACACACCATCTCTGTCACTCTCAGATGCTAAGGGGGCTATCCGATCCCTTACTGCCTTCCTTACATTCTCCACTATGATCCTCTGTTCCTCATTCAGTTCGATCATGGTTACCTGTACCTCGAATTCTACAGCTACTTCAGGTCATGCTGTCTTTAGTTGCCATCATTCTAGCCGTAAAGCCACTTTCACTCAGCGCCTCAGATTATTTTCTATATAGCTCACAATATCATCGGTGCGGGTGCCAGGACCAAAGATCTCGGCTACGCCTCTTTCCTTCAGGGAAGGTATATCCTCATCCGGAATGATGCCTCCTCCAATAACCAGGACATCATCCACCCCCTTTTCCCCTAACAAGTCCATGATCCTGGGAAACAGGAAGTCGTGGGCGCCGGAGAGGATGCTCAATGCAATGACATCCACATCCTCCTGGATGGCTGCCTCCACGATCTGCTCCGGGGTCTGTCTCAAGCCCGTGTAGATCACCTCCATTCCCGCATCCATTAGAGCATTGGCAATGACCTTGATACCCCTGTCATGGCCATCCAGCCCCGGTTTAGCAGCCAAAACCCTTATCTTTCTCTTGGTAGCCATCTTCACTCAACCTCCAACAGTACTTACTGGCTGATATTCCCCAAAAACATCCCGTAGTGCGTCGCAGATCTCTCCCAAGGTCGCGTAAGCCCTCACCGCATCTAAGATGACCGGCATCAGGTTATCGTTCCCCTGCGCGGCCTTTCGCAGCTCACCTAATATACCCTTCACCCTGCCATTACCTCGCTCTGATTTGAGCGTCTTCAGCTCTTCGATCTGAGAGATCCTCACAGCTGGGTCCACCCTTAAAAGATCCCTTAGGGGCTCTTCCGCCACCTGGAATTTGTTTACGCCGACGACCACCCTCTCGCCCTTTTCAATCTCCCTCTGGTAGCGGTAGGCACTCTCCTGGATCTCCCTTTGGATAAAGCCCTTCTCAATAGCCGATGCTGCCCCACCGAGCTCATCAATCTTATCAATGTAGTCCTGAGCCCCATCGAAGATCTCCCTTGTCAACTCCTCGATATAGTACGAGCCACCGAGAGGGTCCACAGTGTCAGTGACACCGGATTCATAGGCGATGAGTTGCTGGGTTCTGAGGGCAATCTGAACCGCCTCCTCACTCGGTAAGCAGAAGGCCTCGTCCATGGAATTGGTATGGAGTGATTGAGTGCCACCCAGAACTGCAGAAAGCGCCTGAAAGGCGACCCTTACTATGTTGTTCTTCGGTTGCTGCGCGGCCAGGGTGCAGCCAGCTGTCTGGGTATGAAACCTCATCATCATTGACCTCGGATCCTTGGCCTTAAACCTGTCCCGCATGATCTTTGCCCAGAGCCTCCTTGCAGCCCTGAACTTGGCGATCTCCTCCAAGAAGTCAAGGTGGGCATTGAAAAAGAAGGAAAGCCTGGGAGCAAACTCATCCACGTCCAATCCTGCGCTGATGGCCGCCTCCACATAGGCAATCCCATCTGCCAAGGTAAAGGCCACCTCCTGAACCGCCGTTGAACCTGCCTCCCTGATGTGGTACCCACTAATGCTGATTGTATTCCACTGAGGTATCTCTCGTGAACAGAATGAAAAGATGTCTGTGATAATCCTCATAGATGGTTTGGGAGGAAAGATATAGGTCCCCCGTGCAGAATACTCCTTGAGGATATCGTTCTGAATAGTTCCCCGGAGCTCCTTTGGTAATACATCCTGTTTCTCGGCGACTGCTATGTACATGGCCAAGAGCACAGCGGCCGGGGCATTTATCGTCATTGAGGTACTCACCTTCTTCAGTGGGATCTGGTCAAAGAGTATCTCCATATCCCTCAATGAATCAATGGCTACCCCAACCTTCCCTACCTCCCCTTGAGCCAGTGGATGATCTGAATCATATCCTATCTGGGTGGGTAGATCGAAGGCAACTGACAGACCTGTCTGGCCCTGCTCTAGGAGGAACCTGTACCGACGATTCGTATCCTCCGCTGTACCAAAACCAGCATACTGCCGCATAGTCCACAATCTTCCCCTGTACATAGTATCCTGGACCCCCCTTGTGAAGGGATACTCACCGGGCAAACCGAGCTCTCTCATATAGTCAAAATCAGCTATTTCTAGAGGCGTGTATACCCTCTTTATGGGGATACCTGAGGTATTCACAAAATGGGCCTTTCTCTCGGGCCTCTTTGCTAATTTCGGCTCCAGGTTGTCCGACCACTTTCTCCTTGCCTCCTCTATCTCTCCAATCTTCTTTCCATTAAACATCTCCTTCTAACCCCCTTTTATCATCCTGCAAGTGCAATGAATACACCTGCAGCGACAACTGTACCGATAACACCCGCAACGTTAGGGCCCATGGCATGCATGAGCAAGAAATTCTTTGGATTAGCCTTTGAACCCATCAGCTGGCTTACCCTGGCGGCCATGGGAACTGCAGATACGCCAGCAGAGCCGATGAGGGGATTTATCTTTTCCGTGCTAAAGAAGTTCATAAACTTCGCCAGAAGTATCCCGGCCGCCGTAGAAAAGGCAAAGGCCACAATACCCATCACAAAGACAAGGATGACCTGCGGCTTCAGAAAATGCTCCGCGGCCATGGTAGCACCGACGCTAACACCCAGGAATATAGTCACGATATTCATGAGTTCATTGGCCGCTGCATCTGAAAGCCTCTTCACTACACCACACTCCTTGAAGAGATTTCCCAACATGAACATCGCCATGAGGGGCGCAGCCGCAGGCACAATGAGACAGATGACCACCACCGTCACTAACGGAAAACAAGTGACATATAGGAGTAAGCTGCTATAGCTGTTGCCCCCAATAGATGAGGGGAAAGGCGCACAGTTGTGTAAATAGTTGTTGGCCCATCAGCACCACCAATTATACCTATTGAACATGCCTCTGGCACGTTAAAACCAAGGATGAGGGCCCCGAAAAAGGCAACATAAACCCCGAATTGGGCCCCTGCACCTAATATGAGGGTTTTAGGGTTGGCGATCATAGGCCCAAAATCCGTCATAGCTCCGAGGCCTAAAAAGATAAGGGGCGGGATTATCTCCCATTCTAATCCATAATGGTAAAATCTCCACAACAATCCCCTTCCTTGTTCCATCAGAAACGTCAGGGGCAAGTTTACGATCAAGATACCAAAACCGATCGGTATCAAAAGGAGGGGCTCGTAATTTTTCCTTATGGCCAAGTAGATAAAGAAAAGGCCAATAAGCCACATAGCAACGTTCCCCACAGTCAGGTGCATAACACCTGTGGTCAAGGCCATATCAAGCATGATCCAACCTTGTCAATTCAACCTTTTTTCTAAGATCTTTAAGATCTTTTCAAATCCGTATATCGCCCCTATCAACAGTGCAAGGGAGCCGAACACAGCGCTTAGACCAAAAAGACATATCTTTACCGCAAGCCCCCAATCGATCATAGAGGTCTTTTCCCCCCAGATAAAAGTTAGCTCCCCATCGCTTCGCACACAAAATTGCCCTGCCGGAGATCAGACAGGGCTCTTAATCCATACTATCAAAAATCAATAGAGCTATTCGATCACCACTAAGACATCATCGGCCCCAACTGAGTCTCCTTTCCCACACCTTATCTCTTTAACCTTCCCTGATGTCGGGGCTACGATGGGCATTTCCATCTTCATAGCCTCGAGAATAAGGAGTTCATCATCCTCACTCACCGTATCGCCCACCTCAACCTTTACGTCAATTATCTTTCCCGCCATGGGAGCCGTTACCTCACTCACTTTCATACCTCCTCGCTTACATGAAGAAACATCCCCACGCCACGGCGCGCTTCGTAACCCGAACGTGATCCCCTTGAAAGTTGGCTCTGTATAATTGCATTTTGATACTTTGTCAAGGACAAAGTAGGGAAAGACCCAGCTCAGCAAGCTGATCATCATCTACTGTGGAAGGCGCATCGGCTACGGCGCAGGTCGCCCGCTGGGTCTTGGGGAAGGCAATGACATCCCGCAGGGATTCTGCACCAACCATTATAGCCACGAGTCTGTCAAAACCAAGGGCGATGCCGCCGTGGGGAGGTGCGCCGTACCTTAATGCCTCAAGGAAAAAGCCAAATTTCGCCTTTACCTCTTCTTCTCCCAGCCCAAGTCTCCGGAAGATCCGGTTTTGTAAGTCGATCCTATGGATCCTGACGCTCCCTCCTCCTATCTCCGAGCCATTGAGCACCAAATCATAGGACCGCGCCCTGACGGCCTCTGGCCTCTCCTCAAGCAAGGGTAGGTCTTCTTCAAGGGGGGCCGTAAATGGGTGGTGAACCGCTACATATCTTCTTTCATCGGTGTCGTACTCAAGCAACGGGAACCGCGTTACCCAGACAAACGAGTAGGTTCCCTCTTTCACCAAATTGAGTCTCCTGCCAATCTCAACCCGTAATCGCCCCAATGCCTCATTGGCCTTCTGGGCCCTATCAGCAACGAATATGATAAGGTCTCCAGCTTTGGCTCCAAGTCTCTCCTCAAGGCGTCCCCTGCTGTCTGGGGTCAGGAACTTACTCAGCGGTGACTGCCACCCGTCGGATCTGAGTTTAGCCCAGACCAGACCTTTGGCAGCGGATTCGGTTATCATGGCGTTGAGTCCATCCAGCTCCTTCCTGGAAAAAGAGGCTCCTCCCTCTATATTCATCGCCTTGACAACCCCTCCCTCTGCGATCACATTGGTAAAGAGCTGAAAATCTGAAGACCTCAGGAGATTGGACACTTCCACCAGCTCCATCCCAAACCTGATGTCCGGTTTGTCCGAGCCATACAAATCCATGGCTCTCTCATATTCTATTCTCGGAAAGGGCCTGGAAACCAAGTAACCGAGTATCTTAGAGAAGAGATCCACCATCATCCCCTCAATAACATCCATAACCTCATCCTCACCTGCAAAGGACAATTCCATGTCAACCTGGGTAAACTCCGGCTGTCTATCGGCCCTCAGATCTTCATCCCGGAAACACTTCACGATTTGAAAATACCGGTTAAAACCAGCCACCATGAGGAGCTGCTTAAACAATTGCGGGGACTGGGGCAGGGCATAGAAGGATCCCTTGCTCATCCGGCTTGGCACGAGAAAGTCCCGTGCCCCCTCGGGGGTGCTCTTTGTTAATAGAGGGGTCTCTACCTCGAGGAATCCCTCGCCGTTTAAGAAATTCCTTATCGTCAGGGCTATCCTGTGCCTCATAGCGAGATTATGCAAAAGGGCAGGCCTTCTAAGCTCCAGGTACCTGTATTTCAGTCGCAAATTCTCCGATGCGTCGATCTTTCCATCTACCTGGAAGGGAGGAACCTCTGTTTCATTCAAGATCTTCAATTCCCTTACCCTCACCTCTATGTCTCCGGTCGGCATCTCCGGATTCTCCTGTCCGGCCAGGCGTGGCGCGACTTCTCCCTTGACGGCAATAACCCACTCGTTCCTTAAGATGCCTGCCTTCTTATGGCTGGCCTCATCGTACTCCTCATCAAAGACTGTCTGGGTCAGGCCAAACCTATCCCTGAGATCGATAAATATCAACTTCCCCAGATCCCTGCGTCGGTTGACCCATCCCATCAGGACGACCTCGCGACCAATATCATCTCTCCTCAAGCTGCCGCAATCGCCCGTCCTTTTCCAATCTCCGATCTTGTCTATAATCAACTTCATTCCTTCAATCTCAGTAGTTCATCAACAACGGTTTCTAAGGAGATCTCCCCTTGTTCCTTGGTGAACATGTCCCTTAAGATCCCCCTACCCTTCATAAGCTCATCCTCTCCCACAATTAACACCTTTCTGGCTCCCAGTCGGTCCGCATGCCTCATCTGCGCCTTGAGGCCCAGAGATCGATACTCCATCGCGCACTTCAGGCCACCTTTTCTGAGTTCCTGCAACCAGATAAATGCCTTGTCTTCCGCCTCTTTGCCGAGAGGTGCCAGAAAGATATCCGGTCCCTTTTCTTTCTCGGCAGGATGCTCCCCGGAAAGCTCAACAACCCTTTCGGTGCCTATGGCAAACCCTATTGCGGGGTTGTCCGGCCCTCCGAGTTCTTTGATCAGACCGTCATATCTACCACCGCCCACTATAGCATTTTGGGCCCCCAACTCTTGGGTCTGCACCTCAAAGGTAGTCCTCGTATAATAATCGAGACCCCTCATCAAATGAGAGTTTACAACAAAATCTATATCCAACCCCTTAAGATACGCCCTAAGGGAATCAAAATGATTACTGCAAGCATCGCACAGAAAATCCAGCATGGACGGGGCATCCTCCATTACCTGGCGACATGTCTCCACCTTACAATCAAAAACCCGTAATGAGTTCGTCTCCATCCTCCTCTGGCAGTCAGAGCAGAGCTGTGGGATAAATCCCCTGAGGTAATTCTTCAGCTCGGCCCGGAATGGTTCCCTACATTCTGGACAACCCAAGGAGTTAATATGGAGGGTAAGATCACTGAGCCCGAGAGAGGCAAAGAAGTGCATGAGCATAAATATCAGCTCACTATCCGATCGAGGACCCGGGTCACCAATAATCTCAGCATTAATCTGGTGAAATTGCCTGCTTCTCCCCTTCTGGGGCCTCTCATACCTGAACATTGGTCCTATGGTAAACAGGTTCTGCACCGGATACCCCTCATAAAGCTTGTGCTCTATATACGCCCTCAGTACTGAAGCTGTTGCCTCCGGCCTCATGGCGACATAGGTACCCTTCCTATCCTGGAAGGTATACATCTGCTTCGAAACGATATCTGTATCCTGGCCTATCCCCCGAGCAAAAAGTTCTGCCTTTTCCATTAGTGGGATTCTGATCTCCTTAAATCCAAACAATCCGAATATCCTCCTCGCCTCTGATTCAATCCTATTCCACGTTCCCACCTGATGAGGAAGTATATCCTTGAAACCTCGTATCGCCTTATATTGCAAAGGAGTCTCCCCTTTCGAAATCTACAAAAGCAACTTCTATCAGAGCCCTCTCCTTCAGTCAATAACTTTAGATTAGGCGTCTCTACCCTGCTGAATCCGGGCCTCTTTCTCACAGGAGAGAATGACTTATGTTCCCGAACAATCCAAGGTCATTTCTCGTTCAAAGGGCAAAAAAGAATAGAAGTCCTTTGATGCCATGGAGTGGCCCTGCCCTGTTAAATTACAAGTAGGGACCATCTGCATCCTCTTCGTAAATCGCTATGACGAGTAGAGGATAAGATGTATCTCATAGAAAATCCCTCACCAGAACAGAGCGGCTGCTTTAGACTTGATACATAAGCGCAGACTTTGCTATACTCGCCCCACCACAGAGCGAGTTCTCATCATTACCTATCAGTTACACTCACGGATAACAGTGAATGCCTTTAAGACGTCAGAAAGGAGACCCCTCTATTTGCCTGAATCCATTATGGGTCAATATCTTCGGTCAAAAAAGCGCAGTAAGCCAGGGGTGGTCTCTGGCAGAGAGGTTGTATATACCCAATCCGAACTATCATGATAATCTGCTGGCAAGGCCTCTTAATCACCGATTAACTAGAATAAAGGAGGTATAAAAATGGGAACCACGGGGACAAAGAAGTCATTGTGGGGAAGGGTTTTTCTGTTTTCGCTC
>SMTZ1_10002996_pt1 | contig 17471 bp, 17 predicted proteins | sample DeeMarSWOR136_30_FD_25667 | JGI IMG/M metagenome (IMG submission 25667)
TTTCGGTTATCGCTGACGTAATTGAACATAACAAGATCGTTGCAGGCGGAGGAGCCGTTGAATCAGAAATAGCCCGAGGACTTCGCAATTACGCTAAAAAGATTGGTGGACGAGAACAACTTGCTATCGAGGCATTCGCTGATTCCGTAGAGATTGTGCCAAAAACATTGGCAGAAAATGCGGGTCTTGAACCCATCGATATACTTGTGGCTCTTAGGTCAGCTCATGAAAAAACAAAGGGATACTTGATGGGAGTCGACGTTTTCACGGGAAAAATCGTTGATATGCAAGGAAAAGGAGTAATTGAACCCTCACGTGTGAAGGAGCAGGCAGTGAAGTCAGCAACTGAAGCAGCATCCATGATCATTAGGATTGACGATGTGATTGCTTCGACAAAGCCTAAAGAAGATAAGTATGGACCAGGAGCAGGACCCGGAGCGGACATGGAAGAAGAATACTAAAACGTTTTTCCTCTTTTTTTTGTTTTTTCTACTTTTTAGCCAAAACTTTATAGCATAAATAAACACGAAAACTATCCTAGCTATTCGGCTCCGATAGTATAGTCCGGTCGAAACAGTCGCAACTGTAGATATCCCCCACATTTCCCTTTTTTTCTTGTGTGACTTTTGAAGCATATTCAATGCTTAGAAAATGCCATCTCTCAAGGCTTTCGCGGGCACAACCAATTATAGACTCCTAACGGAAGGCTAAAAATTGTAAACCTGATTCAGGATACACCTAAGGTACACAGTGAACAATTCTGGAATATGCTAGTGAGTTAATACCAAGATGGAAAAAATACACAAAAAGTCACCCCTCGCAGTTGAATAAGACCAATGAGCGCACGCAACAATCAAAGACCGCAATTGATAATATAACAGGCCGTTGATAATCTAATGGAATTAAGGGTGTGAGAATCCATGGCTCTGAACTGGCTGCGAAGATCAAAGCAGAAGCAATCAAAGCTGAAATCGAAGTCTAAGGATGATAATCTGAACGAGCAACTAGAAGCATTGACGCTAGAATTAACTAACCTAAAACGCAAAGTAGCTAAGTTAGTCAAGAAAGGCGAAGAATACGAACGCACAATTCTAAAACTGCGCAAACAATCTTCTGAACTACAAACTCGAAATGAGAATATAACTAATGAAAATGAAATCCTCAAAAAAACCGTCAAAACGCTTGAGAAACACCTCAGAAAACTAAAGAAAAAAAACGCACGCGGTATGCAAAAGACAAACTATTGAAACTTTGATTAGTGAAGAGGCATTATTGTTAGCGAAGTTTTTGAGGAATAAAAAGAAAGAATGGACACCCAGAACAGTAATTCTAAATTAGACTCGTGACAAAGTAATACTGAAGAACTGAAAAGAAGGAATAGATTGCGAGAAAACAGCGAGAGAGCAATATTGGATAACTCTGAACCGACAAATATGGTCATTTATCTTGATCAAAAATGTTGGATTGAACTTGCGAAGATGTACTATGGCGAACAATCTGAACAGGAAAGCGAATTGATCGAGAAAATCCTTGAAGGCTCTGAAAAAACGAGATAATATTTCCGCTTTCCATATCACATCTAGAAGAGACAATGAAAATCTCCAATAAAAAACGTAAGGACGAATTAACTTCTTTAATGGTTAGACTTTCAAAAGGTTACTCATTCCAACCATATTTTTCTCATAATATTACACGGGAAATTCAAAACATCGTTTTGAAAGAACTAGGATTGCCTCAGATAAATATTAGAGACCATATTCTGAAGCAGGGAATTTCTAACCTTGTAGGTGGAGGAAAGCCTACATTAGAATTTAGAAAAGGAGCCAAAAGTTCAGAGCTCCCTGAAGATATTAAAAAGGAACTCTTAGACTTACTTGAAAGCCCCAAAACCTTGGAGTTCTGCTTAAAGCAAAAACTTCCAAGATCACTTGTAGGTGGCAAGAAAGAACTAACTGAAGTTTTTGAAAAGAATCAACAAAAACTATCTAAAATAAAAGATAATAACTTACGACAAAGAGCATTTTTAGCATGGAATATGCGGGCAGTTGTCGTGCCAGAACTCGGAAAAATATTGTATGAGAGTGGGCTTCCCAAGGACTTTTTTTCAAAGGAATTTTCTACAGAGAAGGATATATCAGAATTTCTTGCCAGCATTCCTACTGCTCTGTGCCTATTTACGCTAATTTATCGAAGAGATCAACAACTTCAAAGACCCATACAGAAAAATGATTTTAATGATATTATGTTCTTAACTCTAGCTTTGCCATACAGCGATATTGTTGCGACTGAAAAAATGTGGGCGTCAATTGCAAGACAAGCAAAACTGGATAAAAAATGCAATACCAAAATCCTGTCATCAATAAACGAATTAGGAAAATTCCTGTAATCATCTATACTTAAAGAGGTCTCTTACATCTGGGTTTTTGTGTGTGTGTGGGATTAAAATTTAACCTCTCTCTCTTCCTTCGCCTTCCTTCTTTCGCCCTCGCCCCCTTTATAAATACATCAAAGCATGCATGCAATAGTTTTCAGAGTGTTGCAAGAATTTGATATCAATTATCTGCATAGTATTCATTGTACGCTGACTACTGGAAAGGATTTGAATGATAAAAATTAATTTACAACGGTTTAAACGGGTTTTTGGTTTCTTTCTTCTGATATTTGGTCTGTTACTGTGGTCTTTGTCACTTTCATATGCTCCCTTCCAAGGGTTGCTTGTTAATCTATTTTTTCTGTGGATTCTCGTGAGCATTTTTGGGTGGGGTGGCTTTTTAATCTCTGAATATACGCTGAAACGCCTTGTGAAATCTTGGTTAATTGGTACGGTATTGCAATTCCATTGATCACAATTTTCTTGATCCCTCTTCCGAGCGGGTACCACTTGTTGGCGGTATTTGTTGTACTCGCTGGTGTACTGTTCTATCGCTACCACATACAAACAAAAAAAGGTAGCTAAACAAAAGAACTAAATTCTTCAAAACATACATTCAATTGCATACATCAAACCGCTGAACTCTTTTCAATCGCACGCTCACCGTTAGGAGCAAACCTTATGGAGAACAATACCCCAATAATGTTCTAATAATTGTTCTGATAATATAGTATCAAAATGAAGCTGAAAATCTATACCGATGGTGCATCAAGAGGAAATCCAGGCCCTTCGGCAATAGCCTTTAAGATTCTAACTCATGAAGAAGGTCATTTGCTTAAGAAACATTCTGAATATATTGGGACTAGAACCAACAATCAGGCTGAGTATGAAGCTTTAATATCTGCCTTGAATTGCGCGACCAAATTAGGCAGTCACGTAGTCTGCTACACGGATAGTGAACTAATTGTCAAACAAATTAATCGAGAATATGGAGTCCACGATTCCAAGTTAAGACTTCTGTGGCGGAGAGTGGTCGTGCTTAAGGAAAAGTTTCAGAAAATATCGTTCATTCATGTTTCGAGGACAGATATGCACATTCAAGAGATTGACAAACTAGCCAATCAAGCGTTGGAGGGTGTTGACAGTGCGCATGAGGCCTACAAAGCGTGGACGCCTGAAGAAGACAAAGTCCTAATAGAGCGATACAATAAAGGCATTACGAAATACCAATTGGCGAAGATGCATAAAAGAACACACGGGGCAATTAGTTCAAGGCTCAGGAAATTGCGAAAATCTGGGGCTATTGCGCGTGCACATTAATGAAAATCAGAACCGTGAGATCGAACATGTAATAAATTTAATCTCAAAAGTGGATTTCATTTCTGGTAAACGAAACTCAGACCAATACATCTTTCCAATTATGCAAATACTAAGAAGTGAAGGATTCTATGTCATATCTCAGTATCCAATAATGTATGACCACCGAAGTGGCTACATCGACATACATGCAAAGAAGGGAAATATGATCATCTGCATCGAAATTGACTACAAAACTGTTAAACTTAATTCCATCGAAAAAATCTCACAGATACTGAAAGTGATCCCTATTTTTGTGCTAACATGCGAAGGAGAAACCAACATTCAAGAGTCGCTTGGAAGAATAAATTTACCAAATTTCTTCTTGATAGATCTTTACAATCATGGTGTTTTTTCTCAGAAAGACAAAAAGTAAGTTTGTTTGTGCTTGTTTGTAAGGCATTGAGTGTAGGTATAGTATTTTTTTGGGATTTTGGGGGGTTAAAATTTAACCCCAAAACCCAAAACCCAAATTATTCACTCGCTTTTATATACACATATTCACTCTCTTACTCTCTTTTACCCTAAACATTTTAGATATATCTCACAGAGAGAGATATCACACAAAAACAGACAATTTCAGAAAGACCAAATTTCTCCTTTGAACAGCCATTCTGGCACTTTGTAAGCTCTTGTTTTAGGATGGTTAGCGAAGATCAGTCTCAGAGTCCTAATAGCAGAATATGCCTCGATCATCAATTCTCTCTGTTTTTTAAAATATTCTTGTTCAAACTTATCCTCATCAACTTTGTGAGCGGGCTTCATTCTCATTCTTCTAATCTTTTGAAATGTTTGAATCATTTTTTCCGCAGGTTCAGGGTCTTTTAGGAAAATCATCTTATCTAGCCATTCTTTGAGCAGAACTATTGTTCCCTTTTTTTGAACAATTATCTTGTCATCAACTCTTTTCATTTCCGTCTCATATGGTACTTCTTGCTGAAAGAAATCCTTGTTGATATTCTCAGAAATCATCTTATCTAACAAAAGAACAAAAGAGTTGAATTCTTTGAGGGTGGGACGAATCAAGAAGCCAAAATCTCTTGGTCTGTTATCTCGGTAACTCTCGTGAAAAAGGGTAGGTCGACCCATTAGTTTTGAAAACTCGTTGATTGTGTGTAGTTCCTCGATAAATGCAACAAATATTGATACTCGCTCATAGAAGTCGCCTCCTGAGCTTCTTGCGTAATCAGGATGTAGGAAATAGTCACCTGTTAGAACTTTGAAGTCCCATATTTGTTGATGTTCTGGTGTCAAATCGGCTAAATATCTGTAAAAGACTGCAACAGCACGATTCATCGTATTTTTCTCATAGCAGAAGCCGAAGGATTGGAGAACAATCTTGTCTGAAGGTTTCATCTGAGACGATTGATCATACTCATCAGAAACGGAAATGAATCCTTGTATATCATCGATAGAATAGATGTAGCGCGGGTCATTTATGTAAGATTCCAGAACGCTTAGGTCAAAGACAGCGTAGTTTAGCTGGGGTTCTCCCAATGCAATCTTTAGAGTGAATGGTCTGTCTTTAAATTCGTCAACGTTAACCACTTTTTTAAGATGCTCTTTTGTTGGATATGCGCATGCATATTCAAACCCCATGCTCTCGATTTTAAGGATTTGTGCATCTTTGTCGTCTAGTTCAAGGGCTCTTATGTGCGGATTATGATGCCTGTCACCAAAATTGATTTCAATCTTACCCTCACGTACTAGTGCGATAATGTTCTCTTTTTCGGATTTGTAACTGGAAAGAGGTAACCCGTTGAAATCTCTTGATCCAAGGTATTTCGTAGTTATTTTTTCGAGCAGTTTCCCTTTCTTCATTAATTTAAATCCCCCTATGTCTAACTAGTGTGAGCTAATTCTGATTGTTCTCGGAACCCATTCTTTCTTTTCGTTTCTCAGATACTTTGCAAATAGAAGTGCCTCTTCACTTATTAGCGTCTCAATTGTTTGCCGATCCCCCACTTTTATTCGCGGAACCTCAACATACATTTCAAAGTATTCGTTCAGCTTTGCAGAGAAGTCTCTTGTTTCAGCATCATTAAGATATTCTCTTTTTCCCTTCTTTTGAGCTGAAAGCCTTTCGGTTTTGAACCCGAAATCGCGCTTTGCCAACCTCTGGCAATATTGAATGACGAAATCGTCAATCAAACATCGGTATAACTCTTGGAAATCACATACTAGGCTTGGTTTGCCAAACTGTGCTGAATGGAGAAAGCCCAAATATGGTTCAAGTTTGGCTTTAATTAATGCTCTGTGAACTTTCCATGAGAGTATTTCATATGCTAGGTTGAAAATGTTGTTTGTTCCATCATATGCCTTGAAACCTTTCCGAAAATCAGGTCGTATCGGTTCAGGCAATAACCCGAAAATCTGATCAAAATATCGTTTTGTGTATCTTCCTTCTATCCCATGAAGCCTATTTCTGATTTTGTCCAGAGTCTCTGCATGGATATTTTCTATTTTCTGTTTGAAATTGAAACCGTGGGATCGTAAACCATGTTTTCGCAGAACCAGATTCTGCCCTTCAAGCTTGGATATTACAAATTGTTTGGCGATTGTAATTCCTTTCTCGTTTCCATAAGCTTCGTATTGACAGAGCCTAGTCTTGACATGTGAATCATCATCAAAACTCTTCAACATTGCAACTGGTCTGCCTCTCTGTGTCATTATAATTACGTCAATATCCCAGAATCCCAATGAAGCTAGAGCTCCAGTAGAAACAGCGTTTCCACTTCTTAGAACTACTTCGCCGATTTCCTTCTCGAACAATGGATACCTTTCAGAATTACCTTTTCGATCTTTAACAACAAAACAGCCTTTCTCCATGCCCAAATAAGAACCATAACCGTTCAAGACAACCTTCAACCCCTTAGCTCTCATTTGCCTTTCACCTCTTCGAGATGCCCAGCTAAGAAAGTAGTTAATTTTAAGGCATCATCTATACCACGTTCGATTTGGGGAAGTCTAATGCTATTTTGTTTTAGATACTCAAAACCCATTTCAATAAACCACCTAGCGAGTTGAGCCCTTTCTCGGTCTGGCTCTTCTTCGTAAACTAGTGGACGGTACAAAAGATCATGGACAATAGGTCTTAAGGCTTCAACAGTCACAACTTTGTTAATGTTTTTTCTATCTGCTGATTCCAAAAACAAGTGAAGGTCTTTCAACCCTGCTCTGACCTGATTCCTCGTTCTATACCAGAACGTGTTCCTAGTTGCCTCATCGCCCTTTCCGCCCCAAATACGCTTTGACCCCAAGAGTTTCTCCCGCGTCACCCTCGAAAAAATGCTCGGACACGAGGTTTCTACGTGTAGCTTAAATCTGTCTATCATACCCTTTGTATCTCTCTCTTTATCTACCAATTTGGTACATCACCATGGTAAGCGATATACGATATTTGTATATAAGCGTTTCTATTTCTAGTTATAGTGATAAATGGAAAAAGAGGAAACGAAAAATGGGAAAAACAGTTAGCTTCTGGATTTCAAGAAAAGAAGAAAAAACCCTGAAAGCATTCTGCAAAAAACACAACTGCACACAATATGCAGTTTTCAGAACAGCCTTACTTCGTCTGCTGAAAAGTAAAGCAAAAAACATCAACATACCCAAAAAAATACTCGATGAGGACGCCCTAGCCTAGGATGTATACCATTGAGGGATTGAAGCATGACCAAAGCAAAGAATCAAGCACGCACGACACCCAAAAAGAGCCTCCCTAATTCCTCTAGAAAAGCATACCATAGGGTATGCAATTCTCCAGACAAAAAAGGTGTCACTTCTATGATCAAAATGGAATCCCTCGAAAAAATGATAGAATGCGCTCTAATAAGCCCATACATCAAAGGCGAAAAGCCGTTATCGCTGTTGATAATCGCCAAACCAGAATCGGGAAAAACCTCAATGATGAAATCATACCGACAAAACAAAGGCATAGTTTATGTGACAGACTGCACCGCATATGGATTAACCAGAGACATCTTACCCAAAATGGTTTCTGGAGAAATCAAAACAATTATGATACCAGACTTTCTAACACCCTTATCCAAAAGTCACAAAACTAGACAAAGTTTCATCGCATTCCTAAACAATCTCATAGAAGAAGGTATCGCCAAAGTAACAACATATGCTATGGTCTGGAATCGAGACGTTAAAGCGAACGTCATAACAGCCGTCACCGATCAAGCCTTAAGAGATGGAAGACATGAATGGGCTAAAATGGGTTTCCTCTCAAGATTCATGGTATTCTCTTACAGTTACAACATCTCAACAATAATACAGATCTTCAACACTTACTCTCAACATGGACTAGAGATGAGCAACGCTAAACTCAAACTACCAAAGAGACAGCTGAGCATTAAACTTCCAGACGAAATCGCCGACAAGTTGAACCCCATAGCCATGAAAATTGGGGAACAATGCGAACTCTACGGAATCAGAGCAAAAATAAATCTGAGAACCCTACTCAAGTGCCTAGCGCACAGAAACAAGTCTTCAGAAGTAACCGACAGAGAATTTCAAGAGTTTCTAGAACTAGCCGACTACATGAATTTCAAATTCAATCCATTATAGAAGGTGAACATCAACCATGTCAAAGAAGATTGCGGTCTATGGATCGTTTGAGACTCATGTTCTCATTAAACAGCGTTACTGGAAGCGTAGGAAAGACGGTTTCATGCAGAGGTACTGGAAGAAAACGAGGCGAATGAAAAAAGTGGAAATGTCTGGAAGATACGAGTTTTCTGGTAAAGGAAAAGATCTTTACAAAGCAGTAGTGAAAGCACATCGTTTAGTGCCCAAGGGATTCGTTGATGTTTCTGCCGAGAAATTTCTGAAACATCCTGAAAAATATGGTTCTGAAGGTTCATGGATTGATAGAGAAGTGGAGTCATAAGTCTATCATAGGCTATACAGATGATGAAACGGTTATGCTAGATTTTGACAATACGACTTTCAAAACGGTTCGGTATTGGGCTTCTAAGGTTAAGAAGAAGTTTAGGCTTGGAGGATTCATCATTTTGAAGTCTAGCAAGGATTGTTATCACATCGTTTTTGACCGTAAGGTTTCTTGGAGAGAGAACGTTAGGATTATGGCTTGGGTTTGTCTGCTCTCTAAACATATGAAGGTTACGGGATGGTTCATTCTACAATGCATTAAAGAAGGCTCTACGTTGAGGGTTTCTCCTAAACGTGAGAAGCCTTCTCCGAGAATAGTCTTTCGTTGTGGTGAAGAAAACGGTCAGATAGAGAGTTTTCTCAAGTATCGAAAACTGATAAAGAATATAATTCGGAAATTGAAGGCTGATTAGCTTCTACTTTTCCTCTTTTGGAGAGCATTTTCTCATGAACCTTAGACCTTTAGCTGTATAGCAATGCACGAGTGAAATTTATTTGAGCTTTTCGAGCAATCGGGAGAGTGAGCTTTTTGTTTGGGGACTTTGCTTGTTCTTCTCACTTGGTTCGTCACTTTCAAGAACTTGTGGAGTTTCGTTTTGAGGAGTGATTGGGGAGCTTTCTTCTTTGACAGGTTTGGATGTTAATTCCCTCAAAGCTGTTTTCAAAGCCGAATATTGAGTGCACTGGTTTTCTTCGCAGAATTTCTTCAGCTCGCCAAGCTCTTTATCGGTTAGGTAGATTGAAGTTATTTTTCCCATTTTTATCACATTCGACTACACTACAATGGAATACACTATAATATATTATATGAATTTTGGTTGTTTTCTGTAATATTTACACATTATATCCCGTTTTTTTGTAAACTAATACATCCTACGCTTTAGAATTTATTAATTGGTTTTCGCCTATTTTGGAGCATAAGCAAATGAGTTTCGGAAAACCCACTTTAACCCATGTCTATCTGCCCGAATATATCTAAGCACAAAACCGTCTTTTATGTTTCGTTGTCACTTTTGCTTTTTCGCCTGCATGCAAAACTCTTTATCTTGTTTGGAACAATTGACCTTTTTAGGAATGGTCAATGCCAATAGTAGAGCGGAGTGGTTTTCAACAAGACTCAGTAAAGATCATCATGGAAGCATTCTTGTTTCTGAAGAAAAAAATCATACAGTTTGGAGAAAATAAGAAAGAAATGGTAGATACATCTCATCACGCTGTAATTAACAAAGAGATAGAAAATGAGATTGATAGAATCGAATGGGCGGAAGATTGGCTCAGGATTAAAGGCACAAAGTTTTCGTTTAGCATGGATAGAAAACCCTTCCAAGACATGATGAATGTAATAAGAAGTGCACTGGAATTCTATTTGAAAGACACAAAAGAGGCAAAGAATAAGTCAAATATCGCTAGCTTCGATTCAAAAATTGAAGACATCACAAGGGTAATACGTTTACCCGCTATCCAAGAAGGAACTCGTAACATATTCGATAAATATTTTGAACTTGAACCGAAGGAAGAGGTAAAGCGAATATTCTTGAGTTATTCACATAATGATAAAGTACTGGCTGGAAAAATCGCTGACTTTCTGAGAGAGAAGGGAATATACGTCTTCCTCGCTCATGAAGACATTGAAATTTCTGATGAATGGAGAGACGAAATTCATAAGAACTTGAGAAATTGCAATGTTTTATTGGCTCTACTAACGCCTAGATTCAAAGAATCGGTTTGGACAAATCAAGAAGCTGGTTACATTATGGGAAGAAAGAGAAAAGTCGTTCCGTTAATTGTCGGAAAAACGAATATCAAAGATTTCGGTTTTTTGGAGACTCTACAAGGGATTAAAGTAAAAGAAGAAAAACCAGAACTATCCTTCGAGGAAATACTCAACACTGTTGTAAAATAACAAGCGCGCCATGCATATTTACTGCAAAATCATTTCAATGTAAAAACCAAAATTGTTTGGTCGTTATTTTGTGAGTTGTCTTGTCCATGAATAATAGAGGTCAACTGCTTTATCAGTAAGTTTTACAAAAAAGTCCAATTTGCCCCGTAACATTTTCCCCTTTATAAATGAAACTGTAATCGCATCAATTTGATATTTTCTATCACGGTCTGCAATTGCATTGTTATGAACCACTGAATTTCTAACTGTTAAAATACAATCCCAAAGTTCACGTTCTTTGTTGTCGATTAGACCTATGCGCTTCGATTCATCCATTATACCTGAAAGATACATTCGTTTCTGTTTACCAAACCATTTGGCAAGCGGTTTTTTTGGATAAAGCTTGATTGTTTCTTTTGCTCTATACTCGATACTTGATATGGCGAGAACAAATTGCATTTTGGTTATTGCATTGCACCTCTCAGCATTTTCCTCTCTTGCTCGCTCCAAGTCTTCTTTAGTTTTGACAATGCGAATTCCTTTCCATTGGTCGTAGTAATGAGATAGCAGTTCAAGAGTTAAAGTTGCAAAGTTAAACATTGAGGCAAAGCATCCTCTTGCATGAATCGAATCTACATTATCTCCGTAGCGGTGACATTTTTTTCGGAGGTCGATAACTTGTCTGATTAAAGTCTCCATAAACAACCGATTTAATATCAAGCCATATTTAAGAGGTTTCTTTAAGTCTGTTTGTTCGTTGTGTGTGATAGTTATGCACATGCATGCATGGACACATGCTCATACTATGTGTGGGTTTGGGTTTTGGGGTTAAAATTTAACCCTACACACACAAAGCCTTTTGACTGTGTTCGTCTAGACCGTTTAAGGAGATGTTAAGGTTGGCTAGTCTTCTAGACTCTATAGAAGTAAAGGGATTACTCCTCAAAAACAGAATCGTTATGCCTCCCATGCAAACCAGCCTGGCCACCACCGAAGGAGCTGTAACCGACGATCTCATTAAGCACTACACCCGGCGTTCAAAGGCACTCGGCCTGCTGATAGTTGAGCACAGCTATGTATCCCCTGATGGAAAGCTCAACGAACGGCAACTGGGAATATGTGACGACGGTCTGCTACCTAACTTGGAGAAACTCACAAGCAACGTACATGCAACAGGCACACCCATTGTGATACAAATCAATCACGCAGGAGGAAAGACCAACAAAGAAATCACAGGAACAACGCCAATTGCTCCTTCACCCAACGAAAACGCTAGAGAACTCCGCGGAAGAGAAGTTGACGCCTTGAGCGAAGCTTTTGCCATGGCTGCTGAAAGAGCGATGAAGGCAGGTTTCGACGGAGTCGAAGTTCATGGAGCCCACGGTTTCCTACTCAACCAATTCTGGTCACCTTTAACCAATCGACGCAGCGATAAGTACGGAGGTTCCCTGCAAAATAGAATGAATCTTCCTCTAAAAGTTGTCAGAAAAGTCAAGGAAAAGGTTAGAGGAAGACTTCTCCTCTACCGTTTAGGATCTTGTGATCTGGACACTGCAGGAATCCAGATCGAAGACTCGAAGAAATTCGCTTTGAAGCTGGAAGAAGCTGGAGTAGATATCATAGACGTTTCTGGAGGCTTGTGTGGCAGTCGACCCGCCCACCTCCAGAACACTCAGGGCTACTATGTTCCTCAAGCCCAACAAATCAAGAGAGCAGTGAACATACCAGTGATCGGTGTCGGAGGAATCACAGAACCAAAATATGCAGATAACTTGATACGGGAAGGACGTGTCGACTTGGTGGCTGTGGGGAGAGCGCTTCTTGAAGACCCAGACTGGGCGACAAGTGCGATTCAAACCTTGAAGAAACGTTAGTTTCTCGTGTGTGCGCGTGTATAGAGAGAGTATGAGAAGAAGAGAGTGAGTGGAAGAGAGAATTAGTGAAAGAGAATTTGGGTTTGGGGTTAAAATTTGACTTTTCTCTCTTTACTTTACTTAGCTGCACGTGCCTCTATACTCTGCTCTCTATTCTCACAAGTAACTGTCTGTCAGTCTCTGGCTGTCATGCACGCGTTTAAGAATCCAAAAGTACTATTAGCGTAAACTCTTATTCGCTACGTTATGGAAAAAAATGTGAATCCACGAGAACTGTTATCCCTAACTGCAGTTACTTTTCTTTTTGTGATGGGTTACCAGATTTTCGATCCTATACTCACCTTATACATGAGGGAAGTGGGAGCCACCGAGTTTGAAGTGGGCATGATGCTTGCTGCCTCTATTCTCGTTGGGATCATGTCCCGCATTCCCTTTGGGATAGCCTCAGAAAAATTTGGAAAACAAAACACTATTCTAATTGCTTTGGTTACACTTTTTGTTTCAACTGTGTTTCTCTATTCTGTGTCAGAACCTTTTTGGTTCTATCCGGCACTAGCCCTTCAAGCTCTTCCCATGTCGTTGTTTTGGGCTTCAGCAGCAGCCTTAGCGTCTGACATGGCCCCGCCAGAAAAGAGGGGGGAAGCGGTAGGTCGATACTTCACTGCTTTTGGTCTTGCCATGTTCCTCGGTCCTCTGCTATGCAGTTTCTTCACTGTTTTTCTAAGTTACAGAAATGTGTTACTCATGCTGTTGCCCTTTCCCGTTGTTAGCACAGCAATTTTTCTCAAGAAACTGACCAAACGAAATATAGAATCCCAAGAGAGAACTGAGGAGGCAGAAACTAACGTTCTCAACTCTTTCAAAAGGATATACAAATCAAGGAACGTTAGAGCTCTATATTTAACCCAAATTCTAAATTCGATCCCCCTAAGCATCTTCGCAACTCTATTTTCCATCTACTGTCAAGAGAAACTTTTCTTCACAGCATCACTCATCAGTCTCCTTTTTGGGGTTAGAGGTGGAGCGAATGCTTTGATACGGACGCCCGTCGGAAAGATCTCGGACAAAATCGGAAACAGAAAAAACCCTTTGATCCTTTCCGGTCTCTTACATATCATAGCTTTTCTCGCCATCTCATTGACGAGTAACTATCTGCTTCTTGTTCTTGCAATGATAATCTTCGGTTTGGGATGGGGAACAAGGGTGGCGGTAGGCAACGCCTTCCTCATCGAGAATTTGGAATCAGAAGATAGAGGACTAGCTTTGTCCATATCCATAACGTTATTGGGAGTTGGAAGATTCTTGGGCTCCACCTTCGCGGGATTTACATCCCCGTTCTTACCGGCCAATGACGCGTTCAAACTATCCATTCCACTTTTTTTATCAGTAATTCTCGTCCTTGCACTAGTCATTAAAGAAAGACGTCACTAGTGCTCGCGCGCGCAAATGTGTATTCACTGAAAGAACATTGCATTTCCTGAGCTTTTTCTCGCATAAACTTGAATCAATTCAAATGGAGACGGCAATATTATATCTCTTAGTTCAGTAAATCATAGGAGACAAAAAATGAAAATCTTAGAGAAAGATGATGTCCTCAACTATATGATTGGTTGCACAAACTTATCAACAGGGGGCGGAGGTGTAGCACCATCTCTTGAAAAAGTTTCCAAAATGGTTGATGCGGTTTTAGATGAAGGCCACTTGCTAAAGATGGTGGATCTGATGGAAATTCCAGATAATGTGATAGTGTTTTCATCATGTGGTACAGGCGGAGGTATACAATCTGAAATGAAAAGCAAATGGACGGTCTCCCCGAGACAGAGGCTTTCTAGAGATCTTCGACCGAATTTTGATTATGATAGTCGAATCAGAGATATGATTGTACAGGCCGATAAAGAGTGGTGTCCATTAAATACTTGGTCCAAGATCCCAGATTCAAAGTTCATGCCGAGTGGTGCAAAAAGACTCGCTGAATTGATTAGTCAAGATCCTTTTTCATATATCCAGTTCGAAGTAGCACCTAAATTCATAAGAGTATTATGTGAGCTTGCCCGAGAGGATAAACCTTTAATTGATGCTACAGTCACCGGTCACAGAGCCGCGCCAGAGATAGCTCAGAATGGATTGAACCTTGCTAATATCCCCTGCACCCCCGCTGTATTTACGACGATTATGGGAGATCTTGTAGTTCTTGAGAAAACCCTTTGCTTCCAGCGTATGGAGGAAATCGTTGAAGGGCTTTCGACGTATTCAGGAGGTTCAGTCACAGGACTTCATGCAGTAAAAGGGTCCGATCTTAAGAAAGCAGCTTTTCCCGGGGATGTTTCCCTAACTATGAAGATAGGCAGAGTAATCCGAGATGCAGTCAAAGCTGGAAAATCCACTACTGAACCGATGCTCAATGCTTTAGGACCAATTGGATTCAAGTTATTTGAAGGTGAGATTTTTGACTACTGGCAAGATGATGCTTACTCGTTTATTTGGGGTTTTGCTAAGATAAAAGGAACTGGACCATATGAGGGTCATTACATGAAAATCTGGTTTAAAAATGAGTTTCACATTTCATGGTTAGATAGCAAACCATATGTTACAAGTCCAGATGGAATTAACGTTGTTGATCCCAAGACGGGCTGGGGATTAGCAAACTTCTGGCCAGCTGAGTGGGAAATAGGTAGGGAGGTTGCGGTAGTAGGTGTAAAAGCTGAAGCTCGATGGGAGACTCCGATGGGTTTGAAACTCTTCGGTCCTCAACACTTCCGCTTTGACATGCCACACATACCCATAGAGAAAGTCTACAAGAAATTTGAGTGAAGACCGATATTCCAAGAAATTTTGTGTTCTAACCATTTTGAATATATGACTGATATGTTGAAATGTGCACACGGCATGCGACAGGTGACTTTTTGTGTATTTTTTACCCCTCACTCTAGTATCTCTATATATTTCATCCTTCCCTATTCTTATTCCAATAGAAACTTGGCCAAATTAGAGTAATCATTGCACAGGTCCACCATAAACCGTTTGCCGTCATCCGTCGTCGTCCCGTTCGTGCCGTTTGATCGTTCCGTCGTCCGTCGTTTGTCCCAAGGGGTTGGTTCAGTTAAAATTCAATCCCAAACTCAGACTCTCTCTCGTCTTCTAATTCTCTCTTCTACTCAACATCTTCTTCTCATACGCTCTCTACACCGCGCCGTACACACAAGAAAGATCATGCCAAAAACAAACAATGTGTGCATGCATTAAATGTTAAATTCTAGTTCTTTTACAGTTCATTGTTAGAAAAGTCCCGACGTGAAATAACATGAAGACTCTGTTACATGAAATGAGTTGGGTTGAAGCAAGAAAATACTTTATTCAAAATGATTTTGCTATTTTACCTGTAGGCTCTACAGAACAACATGGTCCTCATAATCCGTTGGGAACAGACCATCTTATCGCTCGAGCATTAGCGGAGAAAGTTGCTAAGCTTACAAAATCAATTTGTCTTCCAGTTATTCCCTTTGGGGTAAGTCCGCATCATAGACAGTTCTGGGGAACAATCTCTATTAACTCGACGGTTTTTGAAAAATATGTAATCCAAGTGTTATTGTCTTTGAAATATCATAATATTAGGAAAGTTGTGGTGGTCAACGGACACGGTGGAAATGCTGATGCATTGCAGAAAGCTGCCAGAAAAATGAGAGAGAAACATGAAATGTTTGTTTCCGTTTTTCAATGGTGGCCTGCAGCAATGAAATTACAGCCAAACTTGTTTAGTTCAGAAGAGAGAGGACACGCAGCTGGTGAAGAAACTTCTATGAATCTTGCTTTGCACCCAAGATTAGTAAATATGAAAGCGGCGGTAAACGAGAAGCCCAAGAAACCTCTTGCAGAAAGTGACGGCATAATTACTTGGATTTTTGACACAACGGACTACACAAAGTCGGGAGTATTTGGAGTTGCCAAATCAGCCTCGATCAAGAGGGGTAAGAAAGATATTGAAGCAGTAGTCCAAGAACTGGTTAAACATGTAAATACTCTAAAGAAAATGAAAATGGAAGATCTATTGGCCAAAAATCACGTAGTCTAAAAACTTATGGAATAACTACGATTTTTTTATGTGTGGGTTTCAATTTTAATCTCAAAACCCGATTGCTTAGGTCTCTCTCTTATTTAGACACAAAACCTGCCCCACATCCATGCAAGCATGTGCAATACTATCATACACAATGTCTTACTAACAAACACAAGAGTGGTTTTGTTGGGTAAATGCTGATACAACCTTCCTTTAGAGTGACGGCGTTTTCTTTCTTCGCCATACCCAGAATGCATGCATGTTCCGTTCCGTGAGTTTCAGAAACGCAAGGCGCGGATATACATACTCGCCAAGTGGTAGATGTATTTTCCCTCGGTGTCGGACAGAATCTCCAGTTCCTTCAAGAGTTTCAAAGTTAGCAATTCCAATTTCATCTTCATTCACTTCCCTCCCGAGTGAATCCACAACGTGCCAAGGAAAAAAATAATGAAGAGTGATATGCCAAATATGATTAACAACAGTTGAATACTCGAGATCGCTATTTCTTCAAACAATATGCATCCGCATCAGAAGAAAGGAGCAACACTTGCTAAAAAGAAGATTTCGACAGAAGAAATGATGAACAATCTAATTCTCATTTGCTATACGACATCATGGGTAAAACACAATGACGATTCAAGAATGGACGATTTCTGAACTGCAGTCTATGATGGCGACAGGCGAGTTGACAGCGCGTCGTCTCACCGAGTTGTATTTGGAGCAGATTAACACAATAGATAGAAACGGCCCGCAACTCAACTCCGTCATTGAGATAAATCCCGACGCTTGTACTATTGCGTCATCCCTGGATTATGAACGATGCCGCGGCAAAACACGTGGGCCGCTCCATGGAGTCCCTGTGCTCATAAAAGATAACATTGACACCCATGACCGAATGCAGACCACAGCTGGTTCACTCGCGCTCGAAGGTCATATTGCACCACGTGACGCGTTCATCGTTAAGAAATTGCGGGGGGCAGGCGCAGTTATTCTGGGCAAGACAAATCTAAGTGAATGGGCAAATATGCGCGGCAAACG
>SMTZ1_10002817_pt1 | contig 17452 bp, 15 predicted proteins | sample DeeMarSWOR136_30_FD_25667 | JGI IMG/M metagenome (IMG submission 25667)
TATAAGTATCTGATTTTATTGGAAAACGGAATTTCAGCACGTGACTCCGCTGTTTCTTCGCTTCAATGCCTCCGAAGTGACCCTCTCGGGGTTCACAGGTGGGGAATACTTGCCCCTTCCGACCTCTAAAGGGCCGGCTTTCCCCTTTCCTTCGACTCCGCTCAGGACAAGCTCTGCTCACTCTCGATGGGTACCCCACTTCTCCAGCAGATTGCGCTCAGAAACAACGGAGTCCCTCTGAAAAAAATCAGGAAACTCCGGTCACAAACTGTATTGACTTTTGGGGTCCAACGGGTAAAATGACGTAAGACCAATGGCGGAACGTTTCTTCTCAAACGAACTGTGATGGTCTCGTAAAAAGTCATAAATCACACGACACAGCAAAAAGCTCCAGATGCAAGGCGCGAGAATCTTTAGGAATGAGGCGTACTTACTGGTACGCCGCAGTGACTTAAAGATGAAGCGCAACGCCGCCCTTCAGCTTTGCTCAGGACCGTGAGCTTGTCGAACGGCAGATGGACTTTTTACGAAGCCGTCAACTGTGGAGGATCTTTGCTTCCCATCATGATCCCTAAGGTCATCGCTTCAAGGCAAAGTTCCCGTTGAAAACAGTCTCCCTCTTCCTACTCAAGGTCCCTTGCACAAATTCTCTTTCACCATGGCCATTATCTCAAATCCAATAAGGAGAAAATGATGATTTCCAGATATACCCGCCCGGAAATGGGACAAATTTGGACTGATGAGAATAGACTTAAGAAGTGGCTTCGCATCGAGATCCTGGCATGTGAGGCATTAGCGGAGATGGGGGAAATTCCCTCCCAGGCGTTGAAGGAAATCAGGGAGAAGGCGCGGTTCGATGTCGAACGAGTCGCGGAGATCGAAAAGGTGACGAAACACGATGTGGTCGCCTTTCTAACGGCAGTGGGCGAGAATGTGGGAGAGGCTTCGCGATATATTCATTTTGGCCTCACTTCTTCTGATATTTTGGATACGTCCCTGGCCTTGCTCTTGAAAGAGGCCTCGGAGCTCATCATCGAGGATATCCGTAAATTCCTTTCGGTCCTCAAGAACAAGGCCTCTGCATATAAGAATACGGTGATGATCGGCAGATCCCATGGGATTCATGCAGAGCCGATTACCTTTGGCCTGAAAATGGCCCTCTGGTATGATGAGATGCGCAGGAACCTGACCCGTATGGAAAGAGCGAAGGAGGCCATCAGTTACGGGAAAATTTCCGGCGCCGTGGGAACTTTTGGGCATGTCCCTCCCTTTGTGGAGGACTATGTTTGCCGGAAGTGTGGTTTGAAACCCTCCCCCATCTCGACCCAAATTATTCAAAGGGATCACCATGCTGAGTTCTTCTCCACCTTGGCTATCATCGCCTCATCCATTGAGAAATTCGCCGTGGAAATTCGCCACCTCCAAAGAACTGAGGTTCTGGAAGTCGAGGAATTCTTCACAAAAGGTCAAAAGGGATCCTCAGCCATGCCCCATAAGCGCAACCCTATCCTCTCGGAGAACCTCTGTGGTTTGGCGCGGCTGGTGAGGGCAAATTCACTCACTGCCCTTGAGAACATACCCCTTTGGCATGAGAGGGATATCAGCCATTCCTCGGTGGAAAGGGTTATTGCGCCCGATAGTACCATACTGTTGGACTACATGCTCAACAGGGCAATCAATATCATCGATAAACTCCTGGTTTACCCCGATAACATGATGAGGAATGTGGAAAAGACAAAGGGATTAATCTTCTCGGAGGGGCTCATGTTGGAACTGACCAAAAGGAAGATCTCCCGGGAAGAAGCCTACGCCATGGTTCAAAGGAACGCCATGAGGGTTTGGGAGGAGGAGACCGATTTCAAGGAAGAGATCTTAAAGGATCCGGATATCACGAAGGTGCTCAGCCGTGAGGAAATCGAGGAATGTTTCGACCTCGAGGGTCACCTGAGGCACGTGGACGAGATCTTTAAAAGGATATTTGAAGACAATACCGAAACGGAAAATGGTTGAAAACAATCCTCATTTCGGCTAAATTTGTATTAAAGGGCCGCATTGCCGAACTGCATAAAGATCTGAGGGATTTGAGATGCCCAAAAGGGATATCAAAAGGGAAAAGCCCAACCTAAGGGACCTACTGGGGTTGGGCAATTCCTCGGGATCGAGGAAGAGCAGGACATCGCCTCCTTCCAAGAAGACGCATTTAACCATATGGTACATCGTCATAGCCTTCCTTTTGATCTTCCTCCTGCAGAACTGGTTAACCAACCAAAAGGTGAACGAAATATCATATAGCCAATTCAAAGAACTGGTTAAAGAAAACAGGGTAGAGGATTTGGTGATAACTCCGGAGATCATAAGGGGGAGGATAAAGGGCTATACGGACACCGAGCTGCCGGGCAAACCTTTCCAGGCGGTTAGGGTGGAAGACCCGGAATTAATCAAGGAGCTGGATAAAAAGGGAATCCAATATAAGGGAAAACGGGAAAATAAATGGCTGAGCGGCATCTTTGCTTGGGTGATTCCCATTATTTTCTTCTTTCTCATATGGCGGTTGCTCTTCACCAGGATGGGCCCCGAGGCGGGAGCCCTCTCCTTCGGAAAAAGCAAGGCGAAGATTTTCGCCCAAAAAGAGAATAAAATCACCTTTAAGGACGTAGCCGGGATCGATGAGGCCAAGGAGGAGTTGCAGGAGGTTATTGAATTCCTGAGGAACCCGGGGAAGTTCCAAAAGTTGGGTGGGAAGATCCCTAAAGGGGTATTGTTAGTCGGGGCTCCTGGAACTGGAAAGACCTTATTGGCAAGGGCCGTGGCCGGTGAGGCCAACGTTGCCTTTTTCAGCATTAGCGGATCCGATTTCGTCGAGATGTTCGTTGGGGTTGGGGCTGCCCGGGTGCGGGATCTCTTCGGACAAGCTCAGCAGCGAGCCCCCTGCATCATCTTCATCGACGAACTTGACGCACTGGGAAAGGCGAGGGGCGTCAATCCCCTTGGCAGGCACGACGAACAGGAGCAAACCCTCAATCAGCTGCTTGCGGAGATGGATGGGTTCGATCCCAATACCGGGGTCATCATCATGGCCGCAACCAACCGACCGGAAATCTTAGACCCTGCCCTGCTTAGACCGGGCCGGTTCGACAGGCATATTCTGGTGGATCGGCCCGATATAGTGGGCAGGGAGGAAATATTGAAAGTCCACACTCCGGGAGTGAAATTGGCCAAGGAGGTGGATCTGAGGGTAATCGCCGCACGAACCCCGGGTTTTGTGGGGGCAGATCTGGCCAACATCGTCAATGAAGCGGCCCTTTTGGCTGCCCGGAAAAACAAAGAGCACGTGGAAATGGAGGATTTTGAAGAGGCCATCGACCGGGTCATAGCTGGCCTGGAGAAGAAGAGAAGGGTGATGTCCAAAAAGGAGAAAGAGATTGTGGCCTACCACGAATCGGGGCACGCCCTGGTAGCCTCAATCCTCCCCAACGCCGATCCCGTTCGCCGGATTTCCATCATTCCCCGGGGCATCTCAGCCCTTGGCTATACGCTTCAACTGCCCACGGAAGACCGATACCTCATGACGAAATCAGAGCTCCTGGACCGATTGACCATGTTGCTGGGTGGAAGAATTGCCGAAGAAATCATCTTCGGGGAGATCTCAACCGGAGCCCACAACGACCTTCAGAGGGCAACCGACATCGCCACCAGCATGGTCAAGGAATACGGGATGAGCGAGAAACTGGGCTACGTCACCTTCGAAAAGGAGAAGAGGCCCCTCTTCCTCCAATCCCCGTTCCAACCCTCCAGGGAATATAGCGAGGATACGGCCAAGGAGATCGATGAAGAGGTAAAACACATCATCGATGAGAGTTACACCAGGGCCAAGGGGATATTGGCTCAGAACGAGGCAAAATTAAAAAAACTGGCTAAAATGCTCTTGGAAAAGGAAGTGGTTGAGGGGGAGGATCTGAAAAAGGTCTTGGGCAAACCCCTCGCGGAGGTTGAAAGGCCCAGACGGAAATCGGCTTAACTCTTGGCAAGCGATAGAAATGAAGGTGATGTTTCGAAATCCAAATGCAATTCTTTCTTACGGGGTGGGATAAAATGACAGAAAGGGCACAAAAAATCGTCAAGGGAGGATTTAGGGCTACCATGGCCCTTATTATCGCCATCATTGCCCTTATCTTTTCCGCCATCAGCTATCAGCGCACGGGGGGAATGGTCGGCCTGGAAGGCGAGATCAAAGCCCTACAGAACAAAACGGAAACATTGAAGAATGAGACCATCCAACAGGTGGAAAAGTTAGAGGAGAAGACCAAGAAGCTCAAGCAGGAGACCGGGGAAGCCCTTGAAAAATTGGGAAAAACGCTGAAATTGGAAGAGGTACGGAAAAAAAGGTAATTCCAGAAGAAGGGATCCTCTATGTCAGCAAAAACTATCGTATTCATCGTCTTAGCCATCCTGATCGTCATCTTTACCATCCAAAATACCCAGGTGATCAATATCAAATTTTTTCCGTGGGAGAAATCTATTCCAGCGGCACTTATGCTCTTGAGCACCCTTTTTATCGGCATCATCCTGGGGTGGCTCCTTACACGAACGACGGACTACTCCCGGAGAAAACGAAAGGTCAAGGCAGAGGAAGAGGGAAAAAAACCAATTATATAAAGCATCAAAAGAGAGGGGGTACAAGGAATGCAGATCCTCACCTTCATCATCGCCATTATTGCCCTGATCATTTCCATCCTGGCTTACCGAAGGACTGGGGGGGCAAAGGAACTGAAGCAAAAGGTTGATTCCCTTTCTTCATCCATGGAATCCATCAAGGACCGCGCAGGGGTTGGCTTAAAGGAACAGGTCGACCATCTGACAGCCGTCACGGAATCCATCAGGGAAAGGACAGCCGGTGCCATCGATCGCCTGGAACAGGCCGTGCGGGGAAAGCCAGAGGAAAAACCACCTGAGGAAAAACCCCCCGAGAAAAAAGCTCCTACACCGAGAAAACCCAGGGCGAAGAAGGGATAAGGCCTTCTATCGGGAATCGAGCATTGTGAAGAAGAACCCAAGGGATCTTCGCGGGGGGCTCTTATTATTTCCTTTTTAATGAAAACCCCATTATTTAACCCACACGGAGGGGGAAGAACCATGAATTATGTTAAATTGGTCGTCCTCGTTTTGGTACTCATCCTAGCGGTTTCCTTTGCGAAGAACAACACGCAACCCGTCACCATTGCCTACTATTTTGGCTGGGAGACCCCACCCTTTGACATGTACCTTTTGATATTCATTCCCTTCTTCGTCGGCGTCGTGGTAGGAAGCCTCGTCGGTTTTGGCGCCCGCCTCAACCTAAAAAACACCCTCAGGAAACTCCACAAATCGAACAGGGAACTGGAGGAGAAGCTGAAACAGGTCAGGGAGGCCCAAATCGCCCAGGAGGTGGAAGCCCAGGAGGTCGAAGCCCAGATGCTCGAGGAGAAATCAACGGACACCGAGGTAATCCCCAAAACATAAGGGAAACTCTTCTGATAAATTCTGGTGGAAAGTTGAAGCAAACCTCCCCGAATTACTCCCAAACCATCCAATGAGCCAAACAAATCATGGCAGTGGTTAGAAACCTCCAACAACTCAGAACCGATGTGATGGAAATCTTCAACCATGCCCTGAGAGCAGTGGATCCCGTCGAAGCCGTTAAGAGACACCTGGAGTTGGAAGGGGAAGATCTCAGGGTCAATGGAAAAATCTATTCCCTTCGAGATTATGGCCATGTCTCCGTCACCGGGGGTGGGAAGGCAGGAGCCTCTATGGCCGTGGCCGTGGAAGAGATTCTGGGCGATCGAATTACACGGGGGGTCATTAACGTAAAATACGGACACCTCTCCGAATTGAAAAGGGTCAAGCTCAATGAAGTGGGCCATCCCATCCCTGACCAAAGGGGGGTCTCGGGTGCGGAGGAGATCGGCGAACTGCTCGAGAAATTGGGTGAAAATGACCTGGTGATTTGCCTCATCTCTGGAGGAGCATCCGCCCTGTTACCCTCTCCTGCCGAGGGAATCTCTCTCGAGGACAAACAGAAGATGACCAACCTCCTCCTGGAGTGCGGGGCGAATATCAACGAGATCAATGCCATCCGCAAACACATCTCTAAGCTCAAGGGTGGAGGTTTGGCTCGGCTTGCATATCCATCTACCCTTATCACCTTCATTCTATCTGATGTGGTCGGTGACCCGCTGGATGTCATCGGTTCGGGACCCACCGTTCCCGATAAAAGCACCTTTGGCGACTGTATGGCCATCCTGAGAAAATATCATCTTTCGGAAAAAGCCCCCGAATCCATCAAGGATCGAATTGAGCGGGGCATCAAGGCAGAAATCGAGGAAACGCCCAAAGCTGGCAATCCCATCTTCGAAAAGACGCACAATGTGCTTATCGGAAGTAACATCATCGCGGTCAAGGCGGCGGAGCAAAGGGCAAGGGAATTGGAATATAACCCCCTAATCCTCTCTACCTTTATAGAGGGGGAAACGAGGGAGGCAGCCAGAGTCCATTCCGCTATTGCAAAGGAAATCGTAAAAACGAATCACCCTATCAGCCCACCCGCCTGTGTCATCTCCGGAGGGGAGACCACCGTGACCATTCGGGGGAAAGGCCTCGGGGGGAGAAATCAGGAATTCGTCCTTGCTTCGGCCTTGGATATCCAGGGATTGAAGGACGTGGTTGTCCTCAGTGGCGGCACCGACGGTACCGATGGCCCCACCGATGCGGCCGGAGCAATAGCCGATGTCCATACCATTAAGAGGGCTCGAGAACTGGATTTAGACGCCACCGCCTATCTCGAAGATAACGACTCCTATCACTTCTTCGAAAAGCTCGGAGATCTCCTCGTCACAGGCCCTACCAATACCAACGTGATGGACCTTCGGTTGATCTTGGTGGGATAGATTAAATACGACTATAGGAAGTATTTTTATACCTGTTGATCATGTGAGAATTCAGGGGCTTTGCCCCAGATGGAACACCCCAAGTGGAAGACTGGAATAATGGGCTAAGAAGAAAAAGAATAAAGCTGCGTTTCCGATTCTGATATCACTATTCCAATATTCCAACATTCCATCATTCTAATTCTTCGAAAGACTACGATCAGAGACAACGGTCCTTCTCCAGAGATTGGGGAAGACCGAGGATAAAATTCCATAAGAACGATGGAGACCCCAAGATTCGTTTCCCGATCAGGTAAGCATATGCGCAAGACGAAGATCGTATGCACCATTGGACCCGCCAGCGAGTCAACCGAGATCATAGAGGAATTGGTCCGATCCGGTATGGATGTGGCTCGGCTCAACTTCTCCCATGGTTCCCTCCAAGGGCATGACTCCAAGATTGAATCCCTGAGGGAGATATCCCGGAAGCTCGGCAGAAATGTGGCTATCCTCCAGGATCTTGCCGGTCCGAAGATCAGAATAGGACCCTTTAAGAAGGGGCACGCTGTCCTAAAACCTCAGGGTTGGTTCATCCTGACCACCCGGGATGTAGCTGGGAATGAGAAAGAGGTCTCGGTGAACTATCCGAATCTCCCCCTGGAGGTTAAGCCGGGGGACACGATCCTCATCGGCGACGGGGCCTTAGAGCTGGAGGCTAGCGAAACCACCCGCACCGATATCCGATGTCGTGTGATTGCCGGTGGACATATCTTTTCCCGCAAGGGCATTAATCTACCCTTAGGGACCCTTAAAATCCCCTCTTTGACGGAAAATGACCGAAAAAACCTCATCTTCGGGATCAAGAAGGGAATCGACTTTGTGGCCCTCTCCTATGTGCGAAGAGCCGAAGATATTAAGGGTGCCAGGAAGATTATGAAATCGGAGGGGTCTAAGATTCCCATCATCGCAAAAATAGAAACCCGACAAGCGTTGGATAATATCGACGCTCTCTTGGAAGAGGTGGATGGCATTATGGTTGCCCGAGGGGATCTCGGGGTAGAAACCCCTCTGGAAAGGGTCCCCCTCGTTCAAAAGATGCTCATTGGGAAAGCCAATTCGCTGGGGAAACCGGTTATCACGGCTACCCAAATGCTGGGGTCAATGGTCGATAACCCGAGGCCGACTCGGGCAGAGGTGACTGATATTGCCAATGCCATTTTCGACGGGACCGACGCCCTGATGCTTTCGGAGGAGACTGCTGTGGGAAATTACCCCATTGAGTCCGTCAGAACGATGGCTAATGTTGCCACAGCCTCTGAAGAGGGCTTTCCTTATAAGCTTTTCGAAGGGAAAGGCCACGGTCGGCGAGGCTATACATCCGATGCCATAAGTTATGGGGCTTACCTTCTGGCTCAGGAGGTGGATGCCAAGGCCATTGTGACCCCTACGGAATCCGGGATGACGGCCCGGCTGGTCTCCAGATATAGGCCGGCCCATCCAGTGGTAGCATTGAGTCCAAACGAAGGAACCATCAAACAGTTGAGCCTCTCATGGGGAGTTGTTCCCCTCAAGGTTGACAGGTTCGTGGATACCGACGATATGATTGAAAAGGCAAAGCGGATTACGGTGGAGATGGGTTTTGCGAAGAGGGGCGATAAAATCGTTCTCACCGCCGGTCTTCCCATCGGCGTTGCGGGAAACACCAATATCATCAAGATAGCGCTCATTGATTGAGATACCATTGAAAAACTCATTCTATTGAGGGGCCGTATTCGACGAACCGGAGTATGTGAACCTCTGCCTTTAGAGAAAAGCGATGGCTAAAATGAAATGAGACGGAACCGTTTTAGGAATTTCACACATCGCTTCTTGATCCCGGAGAGAACCCTCATTCTCAGCTTCCTCATCATCATCCTTGTGGGAACATGCCTGTTGAGCCTTCCCTATGCCGCAAGGGTGAAACCGGCCTTCTTCATCGATGCACTTTTTACGGCAACCTCAGCCGTCTGCGTAACGGGGTTGATTGTGGTGGATACGGGAAGCTTCTATTCTCAATTCGGCCAAATTGTTATTCTGGCCCTCATCCAATTGGGGGGATTGGGGATCATGACCTTCTCCGTATTTTTTTACCTCCTCCTGGGACGGTCCATAGGAATTCGCGATAGAAGAATCATCCAGGATACCTTCTCCCAATTTCCCATAAGGAATATCTATGTGCTTTTGAAATCCGTATTTCTCTATACCATCGTTATTGAATGTGCCGGGGCCCTCTTCCTCTTTATAGGATGGATCGACCACTTCCCCCTGATGACTGCTCTCTATTTTTCCCTCTTCCATGCCGTGTCGGCCTTCTGCAACGCCGGATTCTCCCTATTCCCCGATAGCTTCGCTAGTTTTCAAAATAATATCCCCCTGAACCTCTCCATCACTTCTTTGATCATCTTGGGGGGAATGGGTTTTATCGTCCTGAAGGAGATCGTCGGTATCGGGTTTCGAAAAAACCTCCCCCTTCGGATTTCCCTCCATTCAAAGGTGGTGCTGACGACATCGGCAACACTCATCGTACTGGGCACCCTTTTCATATTCTTCATCGAACGGGATAACAGCCTCCTGAAATCTCCCCTGAGCGAACAGATCCTCATCTCCTATTTTCAATCGGTCACCAGTCGAACGGCGGGGTTCAATACCATTCCCATGGTGAGCCTCAGCAACCCCACCCTCTTCATTCTCATCATCCTCATGTTCATCGGTGCCTCTCCCGGCTCATGCGGGGGTGGGATCAAAACCACCAATCTGGCTACGCTGTTGTCCCTGGCCTTCAACCGATATAAGGGGAGGGAAGGGGCAACCGTATTCAAACGAACCATCCCCCAAGAGACCGTTTTCCGTTCCGTCTCCATCATATTGGCCTCCATTTTAGCCGTAACCATCATAACGATTTTTCTCCTCATAACCCAAATGGGCGACCTCAGCCATACGGAAAGTAGGGGCTTATTCCTCGAGTATCTCTTCGAAACCGTATCAGCCTTCGGAACCGTGGGCCTTTCAATGGGCGTAACGACCAAACTCAATTCGGCCGGCAAGCTGATCACTATCGCCATGATGCTCCTTGGTCGATTGGGCCCTCTTACCCTCGCCTTTGCCATGGCCCAAAGGGTGAGAAAAGGCGAGTTCCACTATGCCGAGGAGAATATCATCGTCGGATAGAAAGGAGCGAAGATGCCGAAATTCGTAATTGTCGGCGTGGGAAATTTCGGGTTTTACCTGGCTAAGAGCCTCTCCGAAGAGGGGAAAGATGTCATCGCGATGGACCACAATAAGGAAAGGGTACAACGGGTACAGGAGTTTTGCTCCTATGCGGTCGTGGGAAATGCTACCGACAAATCCATTTTGGAATCCGTGGGGATTGAGAAGGACGATACGGCTATCGTGAGCCTGGGGGATGACATCAGCGCGAGTGTCCTGGTTACCCTCTACCTAAAGGACCTGGATATTCAGAATATCTATGTCAAGATCATCAGCGAAGACCACGGAAGAGTCCTGGAAAAGATTGGGGCAAGGGAGATCATTTTCCCGGAAAGGGATTTGGCAAAAAAGGTGGCACAAACCCTTTCATCCCCCAACGTCATCGATTACCTTCCCCTCACTGGGGAATACGATATCGTAGAAATTGCCCCCCCCAAGGATTTTATCGGAAAAACCCTGGCCGAACTCAAGTTGAGGAATAAATATAACATCAGTATCCTTGCGGTAAGGGGTCTGGTTCCCGAGTCGATAACCATGAACCCGGGCGGATCGTTTATCTTAAAGGACAGCGACATCCTCATCGTTCTCGGAAAACCCGATGATATCGACAAGATTAAGGGATAGCTGAAAACATCCCCAGGAATTGGTAGGCCTCCTCCACGCTCTTGACGAAGTAGGAAGCCTCACTTGCCCCTTTTTGAGGTGAAACCAGGATGGTCAACCCCCGACCTTTCAATGCCCTGAAGGCATCTTCGTCGGTTTCGTCATCTCCCATATAAATGGGGTAAGGTCTTTCCTTCAACAGGTAATCCGATAAAGAGGCCAAGATCCATTTCACCGCGAATCCCTTATTCCAAACCACATTGGGCCTTACCTCCAAGATCTTCTTTCCCCGTGTAATGATAATCGTATTGGAGGCCAAGAATTTCTCCATCTCCCGGTAAAAGGATCTCTTTAAATGGAGATGACGCTTAACCGGCACCATTCTGTAATGCACGCTTACCGTTAGCCCCTTATCCTCAACCAGGACTCCTTGGAAATCGTTCAACTTCCTTTGCAACATTTCGGCTATTTCCTTCAACAGGGGTTTCGCCCGTAATGCACCCTCATTCACATAGGAAATACTCGGTCCGGCTATTTCCATACCATGATTTCCTGCCAGGACGAGGTCCTTGAGAGGGATGAACCCCTTCAATTGTTCGATAGCCCTTCCGCTGATGATGCAGACGAAATTCTTTTCGTCTGCAAGGAGTGAAGCGATGACCTCCCTGTGGTTGGTAGACAGGTGGGCCTTTGGTGGATCCTCAACGATGGGGGTGAGGGTTCCATCATAATCCAAGAAGAAAGCGCGTCGATCTTGAGCCATCACCTCCTCAAAAATACCGTCTTTGTCATCGAATAGATATTTCATCTCGAAGAGATTACTGAAAAACTGGAAAAGGAAGCTCCAAACGCGAATTTACCCTGTAGTTGAATTAAAACGTGGATTGATCGCTCGCAGGCCTTTCCAAATCTCATAAGGTTCGCCTAGTGCTGATGCCACCATTTTGTCAACAACAGGGTGAAGATTCTTTCGATAAGAATTCCGAGGAAAGCGGGATAGATGAAAATTTACTGTCTGAATCCAAAGCGCAATCTTTGGCACGAAGTTGCGGGTGAGCACACATGTGCAGTGAAAGCGCGAGTGGCGGCTAACTGACCTCTTCGAAGAAATCCCTCACCCAATAGTAGATATCCCTTTCTTCCAGGAGATCTTGCATCTTTTCCATCCGTGCCCTTTTCTCCTCCGAAGGCATCTTAATGGCCTTATGGATCGTCTCGGAGACGGTTTCAATATCGTATGGGTTTACCAAAAGGGCCTCCGTCTGTTCTTCGGCAGCACCTGCGAATTCGCTCAATATTAATACCCCCTGCTTGTCCACTTGCGAAGCCACGTACTCCTTGGCAACGAGGTTCATCCCATCTCGCCCCGGTGTTACGAGGGCGATGTCGGCAATCCGGTAGTAAGCAACCAATTCCTCCCGAGAAAGCTCTCTGTAGATGTACTGGATGGGGGGCCATCCCTCTCCCGTGAATCGCCCGTTGATGCGCCCTATAGTTTCGTCCACCTCTTTCTTCATCACACGGTATTCCTCTACCCTGGTTCGGCTGGGCACGGCTACCTGGATGAAGAGGATCCGGTTTCTATACCTGCTGTATCTCTCCAGAAATCGTTCGACGGCCAAAAGCCTCTCCTTTATCCCCTTGGTGTAGTCCAATCGATCCACCCCCAAGATTACCACTCGCTTCCCGATTCTGCTGCGGTGTTTTTGAGCTCGTTTCATCACCCGCGTCGTTAGGGCCATATCGCGAAAGGCATTATAGTCGATACTGATGGGATGCAAGCCCACCTTGACCTCCCTCCCCGGTAATTCGACGACTCCCGATTCTCTATCCACAGGGGCATTGAGGATCTTTTCAACGCAGTCAAGAAAGTTATCGGTGTAGCCCTTTACATGAAACCCGATCTTCTCGCTTCCCAAGAGCCCCTCCAGGATCGGTTTGCACCACGGCAGAACGCGAAAGGTATCATAGGGGGGAAAGGGAGTATGGAGGAAGAAGTATGGCTTTAGGTCAGGGTTCTGGTAACGGATAAAATTGGGGACCAGGGAGAGGTGATAGTCCTGAACCCAGATGATATCCGATGGATTGGCTTCTTCCAGGATTGTCCCGGCAAAATAGGCATTGGTCTTGAAGTAGGTCTTCCAATGAACACTGTTGAAATGGGCCATCCCAATGAAGTTATGGAAGATGGGCCAAAGGGTCCTGTTGGAAAAACCGTAGTAATAGTGCCTTACCTCCTTCTCCGACAATTCCACGAACCGAAGTTGATAACTTCCCTCGCCCTCGGCTTCGGAGACGGTAATCCGCTTCCCCTGCACCGGGGTTGCGCTGCCCCCGTCCCAACCAATCCACAGGCCGTTGGAAAGCCGCAGAATAGGATCCAAGGCCGTAACTAAACCTCCGCTTCCCTTTGTGTAGCGAATTCCTTCACGTGCTCGATGGAGATTATAGGGGAGCCTGTTCGAGACGACGACCAGCCTCCGAGAGGCAAAGAGGTCGCTCAACTCCCCCAATCTATCCCTTGCGTCCACTTCAACCCCCCCAGAATCCATCCAAGGGTTATGGTCATGTAGTAATCATCCGGACATCGACTCAATCCGATCCTTCACCATAATGGATTCGAAATGGGATTCCCTTCAATAACGGGAAATTATTACATTACCTACCATCCACTCGCAGAGTACCATTCCCATCTCGGATTGTCAAGAAATCGTCCTCCACCCCTTTCATGTGGGCCTATCGCCTTCACTAATTCAAAATAAATCGAAAATAAGGGAATAAGTTTGAAATTTCCCGAAAATGAAGCCATATTGATCAATTGCTCCCCATACGGTCTAGGACTTCGTTTGACAAGGTCAGCTCAATGATATTTTAATAGATATAAATTCATACAGAAACGATGAGATCCTTGAAATCAATATCATCTCCCTTGTGAGACTTTTGATGGGAACATGCATATGAATTTACTCCTCAACAGGATAAGACAACCCTCCCATGGATATTCGGGAAAAGCCCAAGACGCCCATGAGAAGCGGAAATTCCCCCGATTTGCTGTTGAAAAAAAGGTCATCTGTTTCCGTTACGGAAGAAAGATGACCATGCGAACCATAAACATCAGTCTGGGCGGGTTGAAACTGCAGGCCAATTTCGATTTATGGGTTGGGGAGTCCATGGATTTCGCCATTTTCACAAATGGCACCCGGATACAGTGTAAGGGAAGGGTTCTTGCAATTGAAGACTACAAAAATAAGGTTCACGCCAGGTTGCGGTTCGCCCACACCTCGGATCTGGATTTTCGGAAATTGTCCGAGTACATGGATACCCTTTCTCGGGGAAAGGCAATGCTGGTCCAAAAGGGGATAATCGGTGGCCTATGCATCCTCTCGGCCTATATTGCTTACCTCATCATCCGCACCTACTTCTTCCGATGATCTCCCACGTCCACTTGCTCCATTTATTGAACCATATCCAGTGGAACTTTTCCTCGCCCCACGATCCCTCGGGGAGGGTGATGATCTGTTGTGGAGGGTTGTTATCCAGATACTTCCTTCCCGACATCCCGGGGAAAATACCGCCATGGAACACTTTATACAATTGACTACCATTTCCATTCGTGATATTGAACGTCATCAGGTCCTTAAGATAGAATCGCTATAAAATCCGTCAAACCTGGGAAGGTTTTGGTATCCCTCTGAAGGGGGACATGAAGAACCGAGGAAACTCTAAGGGGAGAAGCCCATTAATGTGGCCGAGTCTCGTGGCTTCGATTTGAAGATGAGGGTATGAAGGCAAGATTATCTGCATTTTCAAGGGGTTACTCCGAGGAGATGCAAGGAAGATGAGGGATGAAAGGGTCAAGATAAGGGAATTGTCCGGATTTCCGGATCTCAAATCAACCCGCGGACAACTAAATGAATTAAGGGAGATCTTCTCCTCCGAGGACCGGCTACTCATACTCATCAAGCCCGACCCTGACTCCATCGCCAGCAGTCTCGCGTTAAAGACCTTGCTTTTGAAATCCATAAGATACGCCACGACAGCCTATGATGGGGAAATCACCCGGCAAGAGAACATCGCCTTGATCAGGCTTCTTAGTATCCCCATGGAGAGGATTGCGGACATTGATTTTACCGAGTTCAATCGAACGGCTATCCTGGATGGACAACCCACTCACTTCGATCTCCCCGAGAACAAATATTTCGATGTAATAATCGACCACCATCCCATCACGAGGGGCTATAGTGCTTCCTTTAAGGACATCCGCCCCACCTATGGCTCAACCTCTACCATCATGACCGAATACCTCAATGCCGCACGGATCAGGCCCTCAACAAGGCTTTCAACGGCGCTCCTCTATGGCATTAAGGCGGATACCAACAATTTCGAACGGGATACCCGACCAGAGGATGTGTGGGCCTTCCGCTACCTCTTTCCGAGGGCAAACAAAAACGTGCTCCGTAAGATCGAACTTTCCGAACTCTCCCTTGAAATCCTCAACTACTTTAAAATGGCCTTCGATAGGATGAAGATCTTGAAGGACAAGATCTTCGTTCACATGGGTGAGATTGACAACCCGGATGTCTGTGTTCAGCTGGCCGATTTCCTGTTGAGGGTAAACAATATCTCCTCGACCGTCGTATCATCCGTGGTCGAGGATAATCTGGTGATCATCCTGCGAAGCGACGGATACCGCAAGAATACGGGAAAGATGGCTTCGAAACTCTTCGGGGATTTGGGCAATGCTGGAGGACATAGGTCAGCGGCAAGGGCGGAAATTCCCCTGGAAAATCTGAAGAAGAGATTACGGGGATTGACGGAGGAAGCGATCGAAAAATGGATAACCCGAAGGATCAAGGGGTACAGAACAGATCAACTCCCAGGGTGAGGGCCATTCGGATTCGGAGGGGAATGCAAAGGTCGGAGGACATTGAGCAATTCCCCACATCGGTTCATATCATTCTTTGCGGATTTCTTTGGAGGCGGAGTTCATTCGCCCCTGAGCGAATTGAATAGATCATTCGCCTCTTCAACAGACGCACTTTCATGAATGATGGCCCGGAGGGCTTTCATCATGGCCACCGGGTGTTCATGCTGCCAGACATTTCTTCCCAAGTTTAGACCGATGGCCCCTTTTTCCATGCCGTCATAGACAAATTCGAATACCTCACGTTCTGTCTCACACTTGGGTCCGCCCGCCATGACCACAGGAACAGGGCAGCCATTGACAACGTTTTCAAAATTTTCGCACCAGTAGGTCTTAACCACTTGAGCACCCAATTCAGCGGCGATCCGGCAGCACAGCCCGAGGTAGCGGGCGTCTCTCTTTTCGAGCTCTTTCCCAACAGCGGTAACGGCCATGACCGGGATTCCATAGTCCTCACACTCATCCACCAGTTTTCCCAGATTCAAAAGGGAGTCGTGCTCATACTCGCTTCCCACAAAGATCGACATGCCGACAGCGGCCACGTTGAGGCGGAGAACCTCTTGGATCGACGTGGTGATTCCCTCGTGGGAAAGGTCATTCCCGATGATGCTCGTCCCACCGGAGACCCTCAAAATTATGGGCGGACTGATCCTCGGGTCAACACAGGAGCGTAACACTCCTCGCGTCACAAAAAGGGCATCGGCATAAGGAATCAGGGGTTTGATGGTTTCGCCCGGTTTTTCCAGCTTTCTGGTGGGGCCCTGAAAATAGCCATGATCGATCGGTAAGAAGAAACAGTGGCCGTCTGACTGAATCAGCTGAGACAGACGATTTTGCATTCCCCAATCCATGATAGTATCCTCCCTTTTTCTAAAGCTGATTTTGCGACTTGATTTCCGGCGATTTCTCCGTTCATCAAGAAACCGGGGAATAAGAGACGACAACGGAAATGTCTTCCCTACCTCTGGGGCTCGATGATGACTTTGATGGAATCCCTGGCCTCGGCAACCAATCTGAATGCCTCCCCGATTTCCGCCAAACCAAACCGGTGAGTGATCATCTCCTTGACACGCAAGCGCCCCAATCGAATCAGCTCAAGGGCTTCCACATGGTCCCCCGGGCTTCCCGCGTACGTGGTTGCCAGTGTGATATCGTTTCGAAAGAAGAGATCATTGATGGAAAGGGGAACTGTTACCCCTGGATCTGTCGGTGCAAAAAAGAGCACCGTACCTCCTCTTTCGACCGATTCCATACCCTGGATCTGAGCAGATCTCGCTCCAGTGCAGACCAATACCAGGTCGGCCAGCCATCCATCATTGACGTCCCTGAGCCGAGAGGGGAGGTCCTCTTTCGCATCAAAAACCATATCGGCCCCCAATCGCCGTGCGACCTCCAGACGACTTTCCACAATATCCGTTGCCACAATACGACCCGCCCCCATGGCTTTGGCCAGATGAACATGGATTAATCCGGCAATACCGCTCCCTATGACAAGGACCGTCTGCCCTGGCTCGAGTCGGGCTATCCTCAGAGACCGAAAAACGCAGGCCACTGGTTCGATAAAGGTCGCCTCCTCAAAGGAGACTCCATCGGGCAAGAGATAGACACCTCTGTCCACATTGATTGTGGGCAGACGAACGCACTCGGCGAATCCTCCCGGGTCAAAATGTGTTTGCCGCAACGTTTCGCATACCGTGTGATGACCCCTCAGACAATAGCGACACGTGTTGCAGGGTACATGATGAGAAGCAGATACACGGTCCCCCTCTTTGTA
>SMTZ1_10004398_pt1 | contig 17452 bp, 12 predicted proteins | sample DeeMarSWOR136_30_FD_25667 | JGI IMG/M metagenome (IMG submission 25667)
TTAGGCATATATTATTTAAGAAAATCAGGTTTTTAGTTTTCTTTAATAATCAAATAATTGCTTGCTTCAAAAGAATTTCAAACTGTTTGAAAAGAAAAAACAAAAAGACAATTTTTTCTTTTCAAAGTATGCCTAACCTCCATTTTGCAGAAGTCTTTGGTTTATCTATTTAGAGGAGGAGTTATTATGTATGACACAGAGTTGCAACGAAAGCGTTGTGCTTGGCGGTTATTTTTTTCCATTTCAATTAACAATCTGTTTTAATTTTTTAAACTTCGCCCGTTGTCCGCAGTCTGGAAAGGGACGCCTTGCGGCGGATGCCTTGCGGCAAAGACGGGGCGGGGTGAAGGAGGATTATTATGTCTAAGAAATTGATTTATTTGGCCTCGTTTATCTTTGTGCTGTCTCTGTACGGGACTACCGTGAGTGCACGTAAGCTGCCGGTAGTGGACGGCCTAGAGCTGCGTTTCGACGCATCGGCCATTACCGGCCTGTCTCCCGGCGACAGCATCAGAAGCTGGGACGACACATCGGGCAATGACCGGCACGCAAGCGGGGGCGATGGTGGTGCCACGTACGGCGAGTATATGCTACGTGGTCTCGGTACAGTAACATTCCATGACGTATATAGTGAGTCCATGTTGTTTGATTACAGCCCCAATAACAACGACATAACGGTGATTGGCGTCAGCCGTAGCCGAATGCAAAGAAGTCTAATGGAAACTGAGATTGAACGAGAAGGTCAAGGTTGGCCCCATTACCATCAAGGATATATCGCCTGGGGTGAAGTAGGTGGCTTTGGTGTAACCACTCCAGGGAGCTTCCACATGGACAATACCTACATTATGTTGGGCGGAGGGCCCGGCATGCGATGGGAGGTGAATTACGATCATCCAGAGCTGATAGAAGGCTTTACTGTCAACGTAGTCCGGCTCAATAGCATCACCGGTGTCATGGACGTATATCGCGACGGAGAGTTACTCGGCGAACGCCGTGATATCAATCACGGCATCCAAAACGCCATGTCAGAAGGGCGGATCGCCGGATTCGATTTTTACGGTGGCCTGGGCTGGGACGGCGATGTGGCAGAGATCCTGGTCTACAGCCGGGCGCTCACTGATGGGGAAATGGAGGCCGTCGAGGACTACATGTATAATAAATGGCTCTTGTTGACCTATGAGGCCCGTAGACCCGTCCCTGCTGATGGAGGCCTACATCCGGATACATGGGTGAGCCTTAGCTGGACGCCGGGAGGCTGTGCAGTCTCACACGATGTATATTTCGGCGAGAATTTTGATGATGTGAACGATGGTATCGCCGATACGTTCCAGGGCAATCGGACTGAGACGTATTTTGTTGCCGGCTTTCCAGGATTTCCTTATCCGGAGGGTCTTGTCCCCGGAACGACTTACTATTGGCGAATCGATGAAGTCAATGACACGGAACCGAACAGTCCATGGAAAGGCTATGTTTGGAGCTTTACGGTTCCGTCCAGGATTGCGTACGATCCTGGTCCGCCTGATGGGGTTAAATTTGTGGACCCGAATGTAATCCTTAGCTGGGATCCCGGGTTCGGTGCGAAATTACATACTGTGTATTTCGGCGATAATTTTGACGATGTGAACAGTGCCGTTGGTGGTGTCCCTCAGGGACCTACAACCTATACTCCCGGCGCGCTTGAATTTGAGAAGACTTACTACTGGCGGGTCGATGAGTTTGATGCCATCGAGACGTATAAAGGTGACGTCTGGAGCTTTACTTCTGCTCGTGAAGGTGGCGGCCTGAGAGGGTCGTACTATCACTGGTCCGGTTCGGTTCCTCCAACGGAACCCTTCCAGAGGCTGGTACTGGAGCGTGAAGATGCCCAGATTAACTTTGCCTGGGTCGAGGAATCTCCGGATCCAAGGGTCGACATCGATCAATTCTCCATACAATGGACTGGTGAGGTGGAGATACCGTTCTCCGGTACCTGGACCTTCTATACTACGAGCGATGACGGTGTCCGCCTGTGGGTGAATGACCAGTTAGTGGTTGATAACTGGACCGAGCATAGGGCCGTCGAGAATAGTGGAACGATTGAACTTTCAGCCGGGAAGTATTCCCTTGTGATGGAATATTTTGAATACGACCTCATGGCCGCGGCCCAGTTGTGGTGGCAAGGTCCAAAAACGCCAAAGCAAGTAATTCCTCAAGGAGCACTATCTTTACCTGTAAAGGCAAGCAGGGCGAATCCCTCTAACGGTGCCACAGATGTAAAGCAGACACCGACTCTTAATTGGGGAGCGGGAGAAGCAGCCGCTTCGCACCAGGTCTATTTCGGCGCAGATAAAGAAGCCGTACGAAATGCCGATACCGGCTCACCGGAGTATAAAGGCACAAGGGACCTTGGCGCTGAGAGCTATGACCCTGGAAAACTTGAGTGGAATGCCACCTACTACTGGCGTGTTGATGAGGTCAATAATCTCAATCCCGACAGTCCGTGGGCAGGCAATATCTGGAGCTTTACGACCGCCAACTTCCTTATCGTGGACGATTTCGAGAGCTACAACGACATTGACCCCCCTGACCCGGAGAGCAACAGGATATTTGAAGCGTGGGCGGACGGTTATGAAATTCCGACAAATGGAGCCCTCGTTGGTAATGAGCTTCCTCCTTATGCCGAGCAAACTGTCGTTCACGGAGGCAACCAGTCGATGCCGTATTTCTACGACAACAGTGTTGGGTACTCTGAGGCAACCCTGACATTGACTTACCCGCGTGACTGGACGGAGAATGGTGTCAACATGCTGACGATTTGGTTCAGTGGCGATTCGGCTAACGCTGCCGAGACTTTGTATGTTGCTCTCAATGGCAGTGCGTTGGTCAATCACGATAATCCAAATGCAGCCCAGATAGAAGAGTGGACAGAATGGAATATTGACCTGCAGGCGTTTTCAGACCAGGGTGTGAACCTTGCCAATGTCAATACGATTGCTATTGGTCTTGGTAACAAGAACAATCCGGTAGCCGGTGGTTCAGGTACGATGTATATCGATGATATTCGTCTGTATCGGCCGGCTCCATAGCAAGAAGCATTGGTAGCCGTAAATGGTAATTGATCGTTTGCGGTGACAGACAATAGCCAAACGGATTAGCAGGCAATTCTGGGCTTATACTAATTCGGTGGAGGCCCCTTTTCAATGATAATTGATTATTTTGCAGTCGACGCGGCGTCCATCCAGGGGAGATTTCGGCACTCGGCTTCGCCTCACTCGAGATGACGGAGGAGAGGATGGAGGAAGAATTAGCCGTGGGCCAACGCAGATTTAATTTTAATTGAGTTTGACAATTTCTTTGAGATATGGTATGCTATTTTTATAAAAGTGTGTGGAGGACGTCCGGCTCACGATTAGCGGCTTTTCACCATACTAAAAACCGAACTTTTTAGGACACCAAACGAAACTTGAGGAGGTCCAAAACGGTCAATATAATAAATCTAAAGGCCTGATTGGCCATTTCGATACCATTGGTAAGGCTGTTTTCGATCCGAAAGATTCAAAGAAAGGTGGGGATATTCTGATGCATTCCGTCAAACAAAGAAAATTAGCTGCCGTTACATCAATTGGGTTGTGCTTATTTTTCTGCTCTGTTCTTTTAGCTGAACCTGTTAGCGTTGAGCAGGTACAAAAAGCTGCGGAAACATTTCTCAAGGTGCAGGATGCCCGTCAGGGAAAACAAATAACGCTGCTCTCAGTGCAAGGCGAACAGAAATCGCCTGTCAGAAAATTCGCCGCTGCGGGTCTAAGGGAAATTCGTGATGATGATGGGACGGTTCTTGCATACGTTACCGAGCTGGAGCCTCGCGGCTTCATAGCAACCTCTCCGGATACAGATATCACTCCGATTATTGCCTATTCTTTCAACAACTCTTTTGGGGCCTACGAGGACAGAAAAAACCCCCTTTACCGTCTGCTGAAAGAGGACATGAAGCTAAGAGCAAAGGCTCTGGCCGAATATGACCAATTCAATACGACGGAAAACAACAACCTATGGAACCTTTATGCCAACGAAGACATAGAGCCTTCCTTGAGCCAGACATTCCAGCAGTGGCCAGAAGAAGGCACCACTTCTACAGGCGGCTGGCTGGAGAGCATATGGGTCCAGGATTCGCCTTACAATGACTTTTGTCCACTCGACCCGGTCGATGCCAACAGAACTTATGTCGGCTGTGTAGCGACGGCGATGGCACAGGTGATAAATTATCATCGGCAATGTAACTTAAGTTTCGATGAGGACGATGAGTTTACAACGTACAGCGGTATCGATATCGACAGAGACAGCGACATATACGATTTCCCCTCTTTCGAGGAGCTGAACGAGCACCTTGAGGGCTTGCGACTTAAATACAGCAGACAGATTGAGCCGAATGATACGGATGTCGCCGCACTTAGTTTTGCCTGTGGTATATCTGTGGAAATGGACTATACAAGCGAGGGCTCTAGTGCTTCACCTTATGATGCGCGGTACGCGTTGCTTTACAAGTTTGGTTTTCATTCGGCCGAGATGACCGGCGGTCTGTCACATGAATTTTATCGTACACTGCAGGAGAACATTATCAATCGACTCCCTATTTTATTAGCAATCAGTCAGACGGATGGCTATGGTGGACACGCCCTTGTTTGTGACGGCTATAATACGGAGGGTGAGTATCACCTTAATTTCGGCTGGGGTTCAGACAGCCCTGAGGAAATGACCGAGGTATGGTATTACCTTCCAAGCGACCTTCCATCCGACTTAAACATCGTTACTGAAGTCATTTTGAACATTCAGCCTGTTCCGGCGACTATTAAGCCTGACCCGTCGTCGCTGAGGTTTTACTGTGTTCCGGGGGAGGAGTCCGAACCCGAGACGCTGTTTATCAAAAACAATACAGCCGAACAAGTTGCTATAAGCTCGATTTCCAGTTCGGAGGGATTTTTAATCTCCACCTCAGATGACGGATACTCGGACTTCATAGATTCTTTTGAGATACAACGTCCGGGACAGGAATCTTCGATTAATGTGAAGTTCTGCCCGGATGAGGCGGGGGGATATTATGGAACTCTTGCGATTGACTACGGCCAGGGGAATACCCGTCATGTGATTTTAAACGGACATTCCTTCACCGGCGGGACGGAAATCGAAGAGGGCGAAGTATCCGGGACCTGGACAGATGCTAATTCACCCTACTTTATATCTGGGGACATCGAAGTTCCGGAAGAGGCCGAGCTGGTTATTGAACCGGGTGTTAAAGTTTTGTTCGTGGGACCATACAGCATGACCATCGGTGAGAACGCTCGGCTGGCCGCCGAGGGAAATGAGAATAACCCGATAGAATTTACAACGCTGCACAAAGACTTAGGCTGGGGCGGGCTGCGATTTCTGGACTCCGGAGACGATGACGTATTGATTCACTGCTCAATCAGTTATGCCAAGAAAAGCGCCGGGCTCGTAACAAGTTATTATTATCCTCAGGGGGACGAGGGTAAAGACAGCTGTGGAGGAGCCATATTTTGCTACGCTTCGAGCCCTATCATTACGAATTGCAAGATTACCAATAACATAGGCGACAAAGGGGGAGCACTCTACTGCAATGAAAGCTATCCCGTAATCAGCAATACCCTGATAGCGAACAATACATCGTTAGGAAGCGCCCCGCAATGCGGCGGGATATGCACCGAGGGATGGGGCGCCCCAGAAATCATAAACTGTACCATAGTAAACAATTTGCCCGGCGGTATTTTCACGGTCTCCGGAGACGGCGTGGACATGACGAACTCTATTGTATGGGGCAATGAGAGATATCAGATCGAAACGGATGAATCTGTGCCGGTGGTGTCTTTTTGTGACGTTCAGGGCGGTTACATCGGGGAAGGCAATATCGATGCTGACCCTTGTTTCTTTGACCCCAGTGCAGGCGTCGGAGTGGGTTACGAAGGTTCATTCGCCAACTGGATGCTGCAAAGCTCCTCGCCGTGTATAAATTCTGGAACAGAAACATATCTTCCGGAAACCGACCTTGCGGGCAGTGAAAGGATTTACAGTGATATAGTGGATTTGGGTGCTTACGAAAATCAATCAGACCTGCCGTTGATTACCATCGCGCCGGCAGGCACAGTGGATGCGGGCTTTGTTGCCCTTGATACGGAATCGACCATTATGCTTGATATTACAAACACAGGTAAGGTGGATTTACAAGTGAATGACCTGAGTATTTCCGATGCGAACAGTGTTTTTTCAATAGTCACCGGCGTAGAGAATCATCTTTTGGCGCAGGGTGAAACCGTCCAGGTAGAAATTGGATTTACACCGACTGAAGAGAGACGCTATTCGGGCAGTATTTATATTAATTCGACCAGCAATACCCCGAACAAACAAATTGCTCTCAAGGGAGTGGGGGTATCGGGAACGATTATCGAAGGCGATGAGGTCAGCGGTACATGGAAGATAGAAGAGAGTCCTTATACAATTACGGGAGATATCAGCGTTCCAAGAGGGAGAACGTTGACGATTGAGCCGGGAGTGGTGGTCAATTTCGCAGGTCATTTTGGATTGACGGTTGGTTACAGGGCGACTTTGCGTGCCCGGGGTACCGAGACAGAGCATATCTTATTTACCGCGATGGATACCGAAGAGGGATGGTTCGGCATACGTTTTGTGAATAGCGGGGCCGATGACGTATTGCAATATTGCACTATCGAATACGCCAAGAAACCATACAACGCAGGCAGCGATTATCTGGATTTGTTAGGCGGAGGGATTCTGTGCTGCAGCTCTTGGGAGGCCGAACCGAGCTACGGCGTTCCTTCCAATCCGACTATCGACCACTGTTTAATTGCCAATAACCATGCTTTATCCGGCGGCGGAATTATGTGCATGGACGAATCGGAGGCGGAAATTACGAATAACACCATCGTTGATAACTCAGCATTTTTAGACGGTGCTGCCATTTACGTCCAAGGAGCCTCACCAACGATTACCAACAATGTCATTGCTCACAATTCCGGTCTTGACTCCGGGGGGATCCTAACCTGGTACGGAACTCCTTCGATAATAAACAATACTATCGTTCACAACAGGCCCAATGGACTGTATCTGGGACCGACGCCCTGGACCTGGGACTCGGATAGTGGCCCGCCTGTGTTGAATAATATCATTTGGGAGAACGAAATATACGCATGGTCTTCCGTCTCACTCGAAGGTTATGATATTCGCTTCAATAATATTCAAGGCAATTGGAAAATAGAAGACGAAGATGAGGAGGAAGAGGAAGAAAAAGAAGAAGACAAAAGCGGCAACATCAATGTTGACCCTTGCTTTTCAGACCCTAACAACAGGGATTACCATCTTAAATCACAAGCTGGTCGATGGGACCCTGTAAGCCAATCCTGGGTGCAGGATGACATAACAAGCCCATGTATTGATACGGGGGACCCGGATACTGAAATTGAGTCAGAGCCATCACCCCACGGGGACATTATTAATATGGGCGCTTATGGCGGCACTGAGAAGGCGAGCAAAAGTCCCGAAAATGAAACACAATCCCTTGACTCGGAGACCATAGCTAACCAACTTTAAAAAAATCGGTGGCTGTTAAAAGTAATACTTGAATTCTAAGTCCACATCCCACATATCGGGCATGCCCGGCTTTTTGGTAAGTTTGACGCGGTTGCACTGCAAGTTCGCCCAGCGAAACTGAATCTTATCGAGAAATTCGGCAAATTTCTTTATATCAATCTGCTTTAGATTCACGCTGGCACTTTGGCTTTTCTGGCCGCTGCTGGTTTGAGGTGTTCCTGAACTGAGCTTATATTTACTCGGCACTATTCCACACGAACGAGCAACATTGTCAATTGCACCAGCGTATGTAAATTCAGCCCCGACGTTATTCGAATCCACAAGCTCTCGCCGGTCCGGGTCAAGAGTTAAAATCTCCATCATTGTCGCTTCGGCTTTCCTATGCTGGGCCTGCTGGTCTATCACGTCTTTTTCCGCAGCGGGCAAGTATATCGCCCAGACAAATAACGGCCATAGGATAACTATGACAGGGGTAACTATGTAATACAAAATCGGATTCTTGTATATGTCCTTCATAAAACGTCTTCCTCTCATGTAAAGTGCCTAAAGTGTAAAGTGTCTAAAGTGCCTAAAGTTATTTGTTTTTTTCACTTTAGGCACTTTAGTTCACTTTAGCTCACTTCGGCACAACCGTTATACTGAAACTGTCTCGTCCTCCTTTCAAATCGAAGCCATCTCGCGAAATCTCCAGGCCGTTATTCTTAACCGTATTGTAAAATTTTAGCGTGTTTTGCCGACTGGAGGTTTCGCCTGTTATAATAATGTCCCTGGCTGTGATGGAGATAGTCTTTATATCCAAGTTGGTCTGGGCGGCACACTTGTTAAAGGCAGTGAGCACCAACGTCAGTTTGGACGATATAGATTTTTCACCTTTAATAGTTATCAGGCCCTTCTTTGCGTCCCTGATGCGCCTTAATTCGGTTCCGAGCTTTCTGACGGCACTGTTTGTGTCCTCCGGCGGCTTCTGACCTAACATAACAGCCGAGTAGTCTTTCGCGAATTTATCTTTTAACGCCCTTCGATACTTGTTTATTGTGAATAGCTGTGTTTGAAAATAGAGGCCCACGAAAATTAATAGCCCTGTAACGGATATCGCTGCGAACTTCAGGGCCTTTTGCATTTTAATTTTTTTGCCCTGAAAGGGGCTAAAATCGTCACGGAAATCTACGCGTCGTCCCTTTTCCGCATGAGCCAGGGCCGCCCCGTATGCAATGGCAAAATCAACCGTATCGGCACAATCGGCTGTAGTTCTCGATTCAGCCTCGGCCTCAAGCCAATCAACTCCCCCGATTTTATCGAGGCTCAGCTTTTCGCTAAGCTGCTGATGGTCAACTGTGCCGGCGGAGTCGAAGACTTCAAGGTGCTTTATCGGCTCGCCACCTCCAACTAAAGCAGTGGTTACAAGCACTTCTCTTGTGAGCAGGGCGCCTCTATCCTGTGTCGGGCCGACAAGAAACGTTCGAGTTTTGGAGGCCTTCTGCGTGCCGGCACCGGTTGACACGGGCGGTGCAATCAAATAACCGTTGCGTCCCGAAAGTATGCCAAACAAGGTCCCGGGCTGCCGGGACTGGGCCGAGGATGCTTTGGCGACAATAAGTCTCGACAAACAATTAACATCCGGCTCTATGGCTACGGGGTCAAGATTATACTGCTGCAAAGAAAGAAGGACCTCCGATAATATTTTCCTCTGTGCAGTAAAAACGGTTAGTTCCGAGCCGGCTTGGCCGGCTAAAGTTATCTCGAAAGCTAACGCAACGTCGGCAATATCCGTCGCAAGGGCCTCTTCTGTGTCAGACTTCACGGTTGCAGCGATTTGTCTCGGGTCAGTAAACTCGCTGTGCAGGTTATGCTGCATAAACATTGCACAATCCAGTGCCGCCGAGACCTCGGAAAATTCCAAATTTCTCTCGGCACAACCACGGGCAATAAGCCCCGCCAAGACCTGCAGCTTTGCCTGCTCCTGCTCTTCAACAGAGACACTAAAACAGCCCAAAACCTTGCTGTGCCTGCCTACCAGCGATAGACAAACCACCGTCGCTGTGTCCCTGCTTATGTAAATTCCCAAGTAGTTCTGAGATTCCACTACCGGCAAACTCCTAAAAGAACGTATTGCGTATTGCGTATATCGTATTGCGTTTTTCTCTTGTCGCGATAGGCAGCAGGCTTCACGCCCGACGAATATTAGCCGTTGATTACGGCAATTCGTTTTACTTTTGCACCATCTTTAGTTATCGCTATCACGGATGACGCCTTTGCCACTCCGCTTACAGCAGTAACTTTTATCGTAAAAAACCTGCTGAGAGTTGTGATATAACTTTCGCACCTGCCTATCGAATCAGAATACCTGAACAGCTTTGTCTTCAAATCCTGTATATCGGCAAAAGGCTCTATGCGTCTTCGTTGAATAATTTCTTCAGCGATTTTGACTTCGTCGCCGCCGAAAATAAAGGCCGCCTCTAATACATGGCGAGGGGCCGTATTTATATTAACCTTCATCGAACCCCACGTTCCCATATATTTCAGAGGCGATTCTTTCCTGCTTGAGCTAACTATAGTCGGTACGGCAAGGGCTTCGGTATCAATCAGCGAACTGTGAAAAAGCTCTGCAAAATGTGCGGTCTGTTCGGAAATCTGCTCATCAACTTGTACAATTTGTCGGGTTACCTTTGTTCGTGGAGTTTTACTGGTGCTGCTCTTGCTGGTGCTGCTTCTGCTGGGGGCTGTTCTTATCGGCGTTCTTATAGTTCTCGTTGTCCGCTTAAACTCAACTGCGAACATTTTTATTTGGCCTATTTCATTCAGCTCGGTTTTAAGTGCATCAATCTGTTCAGCGTCGAGTCCCGACATTTCGCAGAAAGTTTCGAATCCTGCCTCAGCTTCGCGCTTTACTTTCCCGTCCTTCAGCAGTGCCCAGCCAAGAGGGTATTTTGCATTCTCATCTTCAATCTCAATTCGAACTTTGGCAGAGCCGATCTCGAACTCCACCGGCTCGGTCACAAAAGGCCAGGGCGGACCATAGGGCCCCGAAATCGTCAGAGAGCCATAGTCATCAAAACCGTCAATCCCAAATTCATCGGAGCCGGTATCATCAAGCTCATCAACGTCGTTGATACCAATCATATCATTAAAACTCTCACCGTTGTTAAATGTGGTCAACTGATTTTCGATGCTCCACTGCTCCAAAATTTCCTGATACTCTACCTCGCTAAGACAAAACAAGTCAGAAAAATCCGGTTCATTCGGCCGGCTAATCAGCTGCGGGTCAATATCCTCCAACGTGGCAAGGGCATACTTTACCGCTGAGTCACAACCATAACGAGCGCTGCTGTAGTCTATGATATACTGGTCGCGGTGACGCTGGGCCGCAACACGAGTGCTTAAAGTATAACCCAGCGTCGAGAGCACAACCAACAGCACCACCGTTACCAGCAGCACAATGCCTGGTCGGCTTCGAGAATTATTCCGGTTTTTCAGACTTTTGTTCATCGTTTGACTTCTTTGGTTTTCTTCGGGGCATCTGTTGGTAATTCCGTGCCGCCGGAAAAGGGCACGCTTTCTTCCTCTTTTAGCTCATCTTCGTCAAATTCTCTTTTCTCGACTGCGAAGCTGATTTTTCTGGTCCGGTCGATAGCTATCGTTCGCGTGATTTTTTCTTCATCCGGCACGTCCAGCGTACCGTCCACTTTTTTAAAAGGCTCAGCAAAAGAAATAGTCACCTCAATACCGGGAGGCAGTGTGCTGGCCGCCCATCTATCCACAAAAGATTTGCCCCGGGGGACCCTTATCTCGAAAAAAGTAATGCCGGTGCAAATCGGCACAAAAAGCTCTCTCTCCCAATCTTCCTTGTTCTTATCGAGCAGTTTATCTTCCAGCTCGATGCCACTATGACTTCGGTATAGAATCAGGCCGCCGATATCACTCTCATAGTCGTAGTTACTCTGCCAAATAATTTTTTCTAATGTCTGCTCGTTATTCCGGCTGTCGGTCATGGTTCTTGTAATAGTAAGCCTGGCGATGCGGAAACCGTTTTTGAATTTATTCTCAATAGTGATTTTGGTACGTGAGCCGGTCGAAATTAAGCCGTCGAGGTCCTCGGCGATGCGCTGCAGGACCTCAGAAGGTAGGCGCAATCTGTCAAGTCTGCGTGTTACCGCAGCAGCCGAACGTTCAGCCCGGCCGTAAATGCCAAGCACAGCGACCAAAACCATCGCGCCTATCATCAGGGCCGCAAGAACCTCAGCCAATGAAAAACCTGATGGCGCTCCGGATGTGTCAAAAGCTTTTTTTATATCATGTTTGGCCCCGACCAACCTCATCGCATTCAAAACTCCTATCGCCGTTGATTCTTTAATAATTCCCAAACCTCGGAGGCATCCATATTTTCAAGCTCTCCGTATGTCAAGCCTGTCTTTGGATCTATTTCATCCTGCCAGCCCTGTTTATCACCCTCCGGGCCGTCCGGCTCACCTTGTCTGCCTCTGAGCTTTATCAGCTCGGCTTCAGATTGCACCTGCAGCTGCTTGTCCTCCGGACTCGGATTGCCACTGCTGCTTATATAAATATCAAGATTCATCCTGACGAAAGAGCCATCCTTAGTCGTTAACATACCATTATCGAGCCATCCCTCGATAATCTGGACATCGACACCGGCATACTCGGCAGCTCCTTCGATTGTACCGATGAGCTGATCGGTCAACTGCCCTTCCTCATCCTCTCGAGTCGTAACTTCAAGAAGCTGCTCTTTTGTTAAGCCGGTCAGCCAGTGTGTTAGCTCAACCGTTTGCTCCTGCCCTTCTGTATCCCTATATTCAGCCGAGCAAACCCCTCTGACCCACATTCGCGCTGTTATGGGCTCGTAAAACGTTTCGACAATAGTTGTCCATGAAATCTCGGGATATTTATTACTTTCGCCATACTCAACGCCCTCTTCGAGTGAAGTCGAAGCAAGCAGCTTTTCCATATTCTCGCGGGCAACTTCAAATGCCTGTATCCGCAGGGCGGAATCCGCCGCTGAGGCCACACCTCGGTTTATGACAACCAATACGCTTGAGCTGATAAGCGCAAGTATAGCCAAAGCAGTTAAAACCTCCACCAGACTAAAAGCTGTCTTTTTGTTATGGTGCATTGCGTATCTCATATCATTTAGTAGGGTGGGGCTTACCCCTCCGAGATGATACGGGTAGCTTCTGTTTGGTGGGCTAACTCGTGCCACGTAGCGAAGCTACTTCACAGAGTAATAAGCCCACCCCACTTGCTATTTTTTTAGAACGGCACTTCATCTTTAGTTTTCGGCCACAAAAGTTCGACATCACCTTGCTCTAACGTAATCATCCTGTTGAGCCGGCTTACAACAATCGAATGCGGCTGCTCTTTTTCATCGAGCAGGACGATTTTCCCGCCGTATGCCCAGCCTGAATGCCCTGCCCTGAACTTCGCTCTGTCCTCACTGGTGAAGTCCCCGTCATCGAACCGGACATAAACTACGCGGCAGTTAGGGCTAAAACTATCCTCGACAATAACCTCCTCTTCCAGAACCTGCGAGAGGTCAGGGTTGGTAATCTGGCGAAGCATATATCCTTGCTCCGGTATATCAATAATAACCTCGTATCTTCTATCGCTCTGGGCCGCGGCACTGGCGGCCATTTGCATGGTCGAGACAAGCTCCTGTGCCTGGGCCCTGAATGTACTCTTTCTGAGCAATCCGAAAAGATGCACCTGTGCCAAAAGCACAAACATCGAAACCACCACAATCACCACAATCAGCTCGGTTAACGTAAAACCGCGTGCTCGATGCTCGATGCTCGATTCTCGATTCTCGTCCTGCGTCCTGCGATTATCGAGTATCCGGTATCGCTTGTCCGCCGCAGCTTCAGCGAAGGCCGAAGCATCCAGCTCAGTATGCATCTGTGCTGAGCAAGTCATCCTCAGTACCCTGTTCACCATCTGGACCGCTGCTCCTGATTACGAATTGCTTGCCGCTCTCCGGATAAAGCTCAAAAATAAATTCGTTTCCCCAGCCGTCTTTAGGTATCTCGGTACTTTCCAGATAACCGCCGGGCGGCCAGATTTCAATATCACTGGGCTGCTCAATAAGGGCTATAAGACCTTCATCTTCAAGTGGGAACCGTCCGGTTTCCATCTTGAATTGACTAATCGCGGAATGAAGAATCTTTAAATTGGCCTTCGTAATTACGGTCCGGGCTTTATCAGTCTGGCCCATGAAATTACGTACGAGCACAGTAGCAAGCAAGCCGAGGATAATCAGCACAGCCATAAGCTCAACCATCGTAAAGCCTTTTCTGGAACCCCGCCAGGCGGGAACCCTCGTTTTTCTCTTTCTTCTTTTCATTTGTTTTCAAATTCCTAAAACAGTTACTCAAAACTTTACCGCTGAAATTTTCAAAATCGGCAATATGGTCGCATAAGCGATCACACCTACTATTGCAGCCATAATAATTATAATAAGCGGCTCAACGGCGGCACTTAGTCTTTCAATAACTATATCGGTTGATGCCTCGAGATTGTCGCTGATATTTTTCAGCATCTTTTCCAATTCGCCGCTTTTTTCGCCGACAGGGTCGATAACACCGCTGTCCCGCAAGGGCGTTGCAATATCAGCCCCAGCCAAAATTCTCTCACGGGCCTGTTTAATGGCCCTTTTCATAAGACTGTTGCCGGTGACCTCGGCCACAACCCGAAGAGATTCGGCCATCGCAAGCCCTGAATCGAGAAGTGTCGAAAGCGTAGAAGCAAACCGCGCGACAACGCGCTGCTTTATAAGAGGGCCGAACAACGGCAAAGACAATAGAAACCTGTCACGCAAATAGGCACCCCGGTCGGTTTTCAGAAACCGCCTGAAGCCATAGACAATCCCAAAAACTGCGGCAATAACCACCAACAACCACCAGCTGGTCAGAATATGACTCACATCCATCAATCGCCTGGTAATCCAGGGTAATTCCTGTCCCGCCCTTCTAATCTGTTCACCAATAGTGGGTATAACCTTGGTGGTCAGAATCAAAATCGCAGCGATACAAAATAAAATCAGAACAATCGGATATACCATTGCGGTGATTACCTTCGACTCGACTCGCCGGCGTTTTTCCATAAAGGCGGCAATCATCGAAAGGCTAAGCCCCAATGAGCCGGTAACCTCACCCACACGAACCATACTTACAAATATGACATCAAAATAATCGCTGTAATCTTTCAGGGCATCAGTAAATGATTCGCCGGTAACAACACGGTCGCGAATGTCGATAATGGCGTTTCGAAACCGCACATCGGACGTTTGTAAGGTGAGGACCGAAAGCGCCTCGGTCAGCTTAATCCCCGAATTAAGCAGCGTGGCCATTTGCTTGGTAAAGTCGATTATCTGGGTCTTGCTGCGTTTACCAAAGATTGAAAACAATGCAGCTTTACTTTCGGCCCTGGAGCGGACCCGGGTAACTGACGAAGGGTGAATACTGCGCACCCTTAGCTGTTTTCGTGCCGAATAAGGGCTTTCAGCGGTAATCGAGCCTTTGACTTTTTTCCCGCTTGCTGCTATAGCTGTATAATGGTATCTGGGCATTTTAAATTTACTATTTACTATTGAATATTGACTATTTTTTCTTGCCGCCTTTCGAGAAGATATAAAAATGTTACATAACGTCGGCCTGCGTTACTCTCAAGACTTCGGAGATAGTAGTTATCCCGGCCAGCACCTTCCGGGCCCCGTCCATCCTTAGGGTCTGCAGGCCTGCATCAAGGGCAAACTTCTTTATTGTACCGGCACTTTCCCTTTTGTATATCAGGTTCCGTACTTCTTCGTTAATAAGCATCATTTCATAGATACCGGTTCGCCCGCGGTAACCGGTCTGAAAACATTTATCACAGCCTTCGCCGACGAAGAATTCCGCGCCGTTCCGGGCTGTTACTTCACCGAGGCCAAGCTCTCTCAATTCGTGGAGCGAAGGCTCGGCGACCTTTCTGCAATCGGGGCAGACCTTTCTCACTAACCGCTGAGCTATTATGGCAATCAGCGAGGAGCTAACCAAATACGGCTCGACTCCTAAATCCAAAAGCCGGCTCACCGCTCCCGCCGAGTCGTTCGTGTGCAGTGTGCTGAAAACCAAATGCCCAGTAAGCGAAGATTGTATCGCCATACGGGCCGTCTCAATGTCACGAACTTCCCCGACCATTATAACATCTGGGTCCTGACGCAGCACGTGGCGAAGTGAGGTCGCAAAAGTCATGCCTTTCTTACTGGCAACCTGAATCTGACTGATTCCTCCGAGCTGATACTCAATCGGGTCCTCTATGGTTATAACATTTTTCTCTGCCGAGTTAATCCTGTTAAGGCAGGCGTAAAGTGTCGTGCTTTTCCCGCTGCCGGTCGGGCCGGTTACGAAAATCACCCCGTGAGAGCGAACGAGCAGAGAGTCGAATTTTTTCAAATCATCCCCCCACAGCCCCAACTCATCTAAGCCGAACAGGCCTGTGCTTTTGTCGAGCAATCGCAGCACGCTGCGTTCGCCGTAGCTGGTCGGCACAGTGCTGATACGTAAATCGACTTCACGCTGACCGAGCCGAACGCTGCACCTGCCGTCCTGTGGAAGGCGGCGCTCGGCAATGTCCATACCCGCCATAACCTTGATACGAGAGATAATCAACGGCAGGACATTCCTGTTCAAACTCAGCGTGTCATATAAAATACCGTCAATACGATATCGAATCTGAATCTTTGACTCATAAGGATGAACGTGAATATCACTGGCCCTTAACTGCAGTGCCCGAAAGAGAATATCGTTGACAAGTCTGATAACCGGAGGCCTGTTCACCACATCAAGAAGGTCGTCCGAGCTTGCAACCTCATCGACAAGCTGGTCGAGATTTTGTGAATCAAGCTCTTCGGCCACTTCTTCGATGACGGTTGTTCTCTGCTCGTAGGCGACATCTATTACGGAGGTAATGGCGGCCCGGGTGGATATTGCCGCCTTGACCGGCAGGCCCATCATCTTCGAGACGTTATCCAAGGCATTGGCATCCAACGGTTTGGACAAAACCACAGTAAGCTCGCCGTTATCGGCTTCGGGCTTTATCCCTATAAGAAAGTGGTGCTGAGCATAAGTGGCGGGAACGGCCTCTACGAATTCGGGTGGCACGGCTTTGGCCGATACCTCCGAGATAAATTCCCACCCGAGCGCCTCAGCAAACAGCTTTAATACCACATCCTCGGTGAAGTATGGGCAGTTAAGCAGAGCTTCATCGAGCCGACCCTGGCCGCTGTTTTCTTCCAGAAATTTGGCCAATTGCTCGGCGTCAACCAGGCCGGTCCGCTTGGCAGTTTGTATAAGCAGCTCTTTCATTATTCCTACTTCTGACCTCTGTGTTCTGTACTATTGTGCATCAAGTACTTTGAGCGGACTCATTGCTTTTGGCTTTATCCCCGGCCAGTCACGATACTCCTGAAATTCTATTTCGTGTTTTTCAAATGCTTCCCTGTTTCTATCGGAGATCCGAGCCAAATCATCCCCCACAAACCCTTCTTCATCGGGTTTTATAATCTCGGCCTTAACGAAAACATACAAATGTCTTTGCAGGTCGCTGTTGCTCGTGCTTCTGAATAATCCGCCCACAAAAGGAATATCGCCGAGTATGGGCACCTTTGTTCCACCCTTACCCTGGTTAAGTTTCAGCATACCTCCTAAAATAATAGTGCTGCGGTCAGGAACGGTAACCGTAGTCTCGATATTACTTTCTGTAGTATCCGGCGGCTTCTCTCCGGTGATGGTTCCAAAATCCGACCTCTCCAAATTAATATCAAGGCGAAGGAAGTCACCGCGGCTGATATGAGGTGTAATTGTAAGTGTTA